>TARA_B110000483_G_scaffold118763_1_pt1 | contig 16421 bp, 14 predicted proteins | sample TARA_B110000483 | Tara Oceans TARA_B110000483 (sample SAMEA4398176) | marine metagenome | biome: Polar Biome; feature: [SRF] surface water layer (ENVO:00010504); material: water (ENVO:00002006), including particulate matter (ENVO:01000060) such as... | depth 5 m
GCTGGATAATCAAAATAATACCTTTGGTTAATATTATGAATATTAAGATAACAGGTACCGGAAGTAGCATACCAGAAAGGGTGAAACCTAATGCTCTTTTTAATTCAAATTCTTTTTTTGACTCCTCTGGATCTAAAATTGAAAACACTAATCAAGATATTATTGAAAAGTTTCAAAATATTACTGGAATTAAACAAAGACGTTACATAAGGGAAGATCAAACCATTTCAGACATTGCGTTAGAAGCAGCACAAAAAGCAATTAATGATGCCTCTCTTGACTCTGAAACAATCGATTATATTGTATTTGCGCACAATGTAGGTGATATAGCGCTAAATTCAAATCAAGTAAATAATCTACCTAGTTTAGCGTCAAAACTAAAAGCAGGTCTTAAAATTAAGAATCCTGAATGCGTTGCATATGATCTATTATTCGGATGTCCAGGCTGGGTTGAAGGAATAATTCAAGCAAAAGCATTTATAAAGGCTGGAATGGCACAAAAATGTTTGGTTGTTGGGGCAGATTCATTATCTCGTGTATTAGATCAAAGCGATCGTGACTCTATGATTTATGCTGACGGTGCAGGTGCAACTATTGTCGAAGCAACCCAAGAAAAAGGCGGCATACTTTCTCACAAAACCTTAACCTACACCTCTGAGGGGGAGGCAGAATATATTTTTTATGGCCATGCAAACGATTTAGGTAAAGGAACAAAATATATTAAAATGTTAGGTAGAAGAGTCTATGAATTTGCTTTGAGTAAAGTTCCACTCGCTATTCAGAATTGTCTTGAGGCTTCAGGAGAATCTATAGAGGATCTAAAGAAAATTTTTATTCATCAAGCTAACCTTAAAATGGATGAGGCTATAGTAAAACGTTTTTATAAACTATATAAAAAACCCACACCCAAAGATGTACTGCCCATGAATATTCAAGAATATGGAAATAGTTCTGTAGCTACTATACCTACTCTATTCGATTTGATTCGTAAAGAAAATTATCAAGGTCATAAAGTTGAAAAAGGTGATCTAGTAATTTTCGCCTCTGTAGGCGCAGGAATGAATATTAATGCAATTACCTATCGTATTTAAACTCTACTTAATTCATCTTTCTTGAAGATCCAATAAACATAAAATCCTTATCTTTGGAAGGGTATGAAAATCCTTACACACATTGGGAATTATTTTTTAATGCTTCACTATACATTTGGCAAATTCACCAAATGGAAAGTCCTTAGGCAGTTGATTTTAAAAGATATCGATATATTGATAATCGGGTCTTTAGGGATTGTATCCTTTATTTCATTTTTTGTTGGAGGGGTTGTTGCTATTCAAACAGCATTAAATTTAGAAAACCCTCTCTTACCTAAAAATTTAATTGGTTTTGCCACAAGACAATCTATTGTTTTAGAATTTGCCCCTACTTTTATCTCAATTATTATGGCTGGAAAAGTAGGCTCTTATATTACCTCAAGTATTGGAACAATGCGCGTTACAGAACAAATTGATGCCTTGGAAGTAATGGGTATCAATACATATAATTATTTAATCTTTCCAAAAATCATTTCCTTATCACTATATCCGCTTATCATATGTATCTCTATGTTTTTAGGAGTTTTTGGGGGATATATAGCATCTGTATATGGAGGATTTTCTTCTAGTGCAGATTATATAGAAGGAATACAGATGGATTTTATTCCTTTTCATATCACATATGCATTTATCAAAACTTCCTTTTTCTCCTTTATTTTAGCAACAATCCCAGCCTATCATGGTTACTATATGAATGGAGGTGCATTGGAGGTTGGTAAAGCAAGTACCGTTTCTTTTGTATGGACCAGTGTAGTAATTATTCTATTAAATTATTTAATAACTCAATTATTACTTACCTAAATGATTAGCGTAGAAAACATAACAAAATCTTTTGATAATATTGAGATATTAAAAGACATTTCAACTCAGTTTGAAAAAGGAAAAACAAATTTGATAATTGGTCAAAGTGGGTCAGGTAAGACTGTTTTTCTTAAATGTCTCCTTGGTCTTTTTACAATTGATTCAGGTAATATTCGTTTTGAAAATAAAATGCTTAAACAAATGAGCATTAAGGAGCGAATTATTCTCCGCCAAGAAATGGGAATGGTTTTTCAAGGAAGTGCCTTATTTGATTCCATGAGCGTTGAAGAAAACATCATGTTTCCAATGCAGATGTTTACTAAAAAATCAGATAGTGAAATTAGGGACAGGGCCAACATTGCTATAAATCGAGTAAACTTAGTCGATGCCAACTCTAAATTTCCCGATGAAATTTCTGGTGGAATGAAAAAAAGAGTGGCAATTGCTCGTGCCATAATAATGAATCCCAAATATCTATTCTGTGACGAACCTAACTCCGGTCTTGATCCGAAAACTGCTATTTTAATTGATAATTTAATTCAAGAAATTACTGAAGAGTACAATATAACAACTGTCATTAATACTCATGACATGAATTCAGTGATGGAAATAGGTGAGAAAATCATCTTTTTAAAGAATGGCAAAAAAGCCTGGGAAGGATCTAAAGAAGATATTTTCCATACTGAAAACAAGTCTGTTTCTGACTTCGTTTATTCTTCTGATTTATTTAAAAAAGTAAGAGAAGTCTACTTAAAAAAATGAACTAGTGAAGTATAATTTCTGCATGAGGGCTAAAAAGATAAATTCTCCCTGAATCAATTTCTTTACACTCAATTCGCTTTCTTCGCTTTCTTATTTTAATAAATCGTCTTCCATTTGATGTTGTAAAGGTAATTCCATCCTCAATTTCAAAAATATAAGTCTGCCCCTTTAACTCGTCATAAGCTTTTAATGCCATAATTAAATCAAAATCGCTATCTGTACTTGCCTTTGGATTTTTCATGTGCCTCGCTAAAACCGAACAAATAGGATCTGGAAAAATAATAGAATTTAAAAAAGGGAAGAGAGTTTCCTGATATGCGCGTTTCCATTCTAGACCATGAGGTTTAACCCTATGACTATACTTTTGAAAAACACTAAAATGGGCTAATTCATGAAGGAGGGTAATTAAAAAACGATAGGGATTTAAGGAATTGTTTATTGTAATAGTGGGGTTTTTGTTTGGTAGTGATCTAAAATCACCATGCTTTGTAAGCCGTCGTTTGGTAACTAATATATCTACATGTGATCCCTTCAGTAAGGATTCAATTTGAATATGTGCAGCTTTAGGAATATAAGTAAGTAGTTTCTCAATCACCATTAAATTATGGAGTTGAAGAAGACACTGGGAGTACCTTTCCGTTAAAGAAATGATGGCCTTCTAGTGAAAATTTAAAAATATATACAGCCATTTCACTTGCACTTATAGGTGCTTGAAAGCCAGGGAAAGCTTTAGTTAACATCTCAGTTTGTACAGCTCCTAAGGCAAGTGCATTGAACTTAGGTCCCGTTTCTTTAAATTCCTCTGCCAGTATTTCCGTAAGAATATTAACTGCTCCTTTACTACTGCTGTAGGCAGATAAGCCCGAGAATTTAGAGGTTCCTCCAATTCCACCCATGCTACTAATATTTATCACATGACCTTCTGGTGAAATTATGGGCAATAATAATCGCGTGAGAGATGCAAGTCCAAATACATTTACTCTGTAAATATTCTCAAAATCTTCTTTTGATGTATTGACAAAGGGTTTATTAGCAAGTGATCCTGCATTATTGATCAATACATCAATAATAACTTCGTCCTGTTTTAGTTCATTAGTAAATTTCTCAAGTGCAATTTCATCAGTAATATCAATATTAAAAGGAAAAATCATTTCACTAGCCTCAAGAGAATTTGTATTTCGTGAAAGTGCAAAAACTTTATGCCCTTGGGCTGCGATATACTTAACTAAGTCAAAACCTATTCCTCTACTTGCCCCAGTAACTAAAAAAGTCTTTTTCATGTCTTAATTGTCTATAAAATTTAAGCTGATATATTATAGTTATTAAATAAGCATAGTTATTGGGTTCTCCACAAATGCTCTTAATGTTTGCAAAAACTTAGCTCCAGTTGCGCCATCAACTACACGATGATCACAAGCTAAAGTCAACTTCATAGTACTTCCAACTAGTATATTTCCGTTCTTAACAACCGGTTTTTGAACAATTTCTCCTACTGATAAAATAGCACCATTGGGCTGATTGATAATGGAGGTGAATTCTTGAATACCAAACATTCCTAGGTTAGAGATTGTGAAAGTACTTCCATCCATTTCGGCAGGCACAAGTTTTTTATCACGGGCACGAATTGCATAATCTTTAACTATTCCCCCAATTTGAGGGAGTTTCAGTTCGTCTGTAAATTTGACAACAGGAACAACTAAACCATCTTCTACAGCTACTGCTACTCCAATATGTACATGATGATGTCGTGTAATTTGACTATCCTCCCATTTCGCATTGACTTGAGGATGTTCTTTTAATGCGAGTGCAGACGCTTTAACAACGATGTCATTAAATGAGATTTTTGTTTCAGGTAAGCTATTATATTGTTCTCTAAATGAGATCGCATTATCCATATCAAACTCCACTCCTAAATAATAATGAGGAGCTGAAAATTTAGAAGCTGTTAATCGTTTAGCAATTGTTTTACGCATTTGAGAATTAGCAATCACAGTGACAGACTCTACACCAGTTGGAGCAAAAGGCTTTCCATGATCAGCTTGGTGGGTTTGGAAACTATCAATGTCTCTTTTGATAATTCTACCATGCTCCCCCGAACCCTGAATCTGATTTAAATTTACCCCTTTTTCTGCGGCTAATTTCTTTGCTAATGGAGATGCAATAACTCGACCATTCCCTGAAGATACTTTGGGGCTTAAAGCTACAGAAACCTCAATGTCCTTATCTAAAGATGGTGATATTGGTGTTTTTTCATCTACTATTTCTATAATATTCATTTCAGACTTATGGCTACGCCCATGAACTGCCAAAACAGTATCAACATCCGTTCCTTTTTCACCAATAATTGCTAAAACGCTATCTACTGGAGCAGATTCACCCTCTTGAAGTCCAATATACAGAAGCGTTCCTTGGTGAAAAGATTCGAATTCCATTGTTGCCTTATCTGTTTCGATTTCAGCAAGAATATCTCCCTCATTTACGATATCTCCCACTTTTTTATTCCAAGTGGCTACTGTTCCTTCTTCCATGGTGTCACTCAACCGTGGCATAGTTATAAGTTCAGCACCTTCTGGCATAGATGTATTTTCAGTTGGCGAAACTTCTTCAGACGACACTATCGCCACTGAGCCTTCTTTATCATTAGATATAGTATTGCCATCGCTTTTTATTAAAGAAGAGATATCCTCATCTTTTTCTCCAATAATTGCCAAAAGAGTATCGACAGGTGCAGTTCCTCCTTCTTGAATTCCTATGTGAAGCAACTCACCTTCGTTAAAAGATTCAAATTCCATCGTCGCCTTGTCAGTTTCAATTTCTGCAAGAATATCACCCTCGTTAATTTTGTCACCAACCTTTTTAAACCATTTCGCAACAGTTCCTTCCTCCATGGTATCACTCAGTCTCGGCATATTTATTATTTCTGCCATATTCTATAGTTTATGTTTTATAAAAGGATAATCTTCTTGTTCATATACCGCATCGTACATTAAACTTAAATCCGGATAAGGTGAAGATTCTGCAAATTTTTCGCATTCTAAAACACGCTCTTTAATGGATTTATCAATTTTATCTAAATCTCCTTGATTTGCATATTTCTTTGATAAAATGACTTCTTTAATTTGAGATATAGGATCAATTTTTCGATACTCCTCAACCTCTGCTTTCGTTCTATATTGTTGAGCGTCTGACATTGAATGCCCTCGGTAGCGGTAAGTTTTCATTTCTATAAAGGAAGGTCCGCCTCCAGATCTAGCAAGACTTATGGCTTTATCCATAGTTTTTGCGACTTGAATAGGATCCATTCCGTCACAAGGTTCGCAAGGCATGTTATATCCTAATCCCAGCTTCCAAATTTCTTCATGGTTAGATGTTCTTGCAACAGAAGTACCCATTGCATAGCCATTATTTTCAACAACAAAAACAACTGGTAGCTCCCATAACATTGCTAAATTCAATGTTTCGTGAAGCGATCCTTGACGGGCAGCACCATCTCCAAAAAAACATAGGGTAACGTTATCGCGTTCAAAATATTTGTCTCCGAAAGCCATTCCTGCTCCTAAGGGAATTTGACCCCCAACAATTCCATGACCACCATGAAATTTAAATTCTTTAGAGAAAATATGCATTGACCCTCCTAATCCTTGGGAAGTCCCAGTAGATTTTCCATAAAGCTCTGCCATTACTCGCTTGGGATCTACTCCCATTCCAATTGGCTGTACGTGGTTTCTGTAAGCTGTAATCATTCTGTCTTTCCCAATCTCCATTGCATGAAGAGATCCCGCAAGAACAGCTTCTTGACCGTTATATAAATGCAAAAAGCCCCTTACTTTTTGTTGAATATAAACTGCAGCTAATTTATCTTCAAACTTTCTCCAAAAAAGCATATTTTCATACCAATCTAAATAAGTTTGTTTTGTTATTTTCTTCATAAAAATCTACTAAATATTTCTATTATAGAATGCCAAAATTACTCAATTATGTTCTACAGGGGAAATAATCCTAATTAATTATTACTTCAAATTTGATATCTCTATTATTGAACTTCTTCTATTGGGGCAAAAGAGTTCTTCCCTATTTCGAAAGCTAAAGAAAAACGTACGGTATTTTCAAGTGGGTTTCGAATACTTGAAGTTGAAAATAAATATGAAATATCTATGTCTAAACTTTTAATGTTAAATCCAGCACCCATTGTAAGGTATCTTCTAGAGCCTTTCTCTTGGCTTTCGTTTAGATATCCAGTTCGAATAGAAAATGAATCTTCAAAACGATATTCTAGGCCAAGTGCAGCAGTAACTTCTTTGAGCTCCTCAGCAGTTCCCCCTGGTGCATCGTTAAAAGACACTAAAATTCCTTTGAAAAAGTCTATATCCGGTTGATTATATCCTAAAAGAATTGATTTATCATCAAATATTGCTACAGGTGTAGGAACCAATAATTTATTGAATTCGGTATAAATTCCCAATACATTACTGTTGTCAAAAAATAAATCTAACCCAAAGCCTATTTTAAGGTTTGTGGGGATAAAGTTTTTTTGTCCTCCGATATCGTAAACTAAACGAGGACCAATATTTGAGACATTAATACCTCCTCTAAATATAGCATCATTCTCTCCAAAATCAAAAATATTACTTTGGTAAAATCCGGCAATATCAATCCCTGCAGAATTAGCTGAAGAAGTGTCAGCATCTGTTGCTATTTTTAAATCAGATCGGATATAACGACCAGCTACAGCCATTGAAAAAGTCTGGCTTAGTTTTAATGAATAAGAAAAATCAAGAGTTAGCTCAGAGGGTCTTTCAAGCCCTTGGTCAACTATAGAGCCCCCAATAAATTGATTAAATTGAATATCGCCTAAACTAAAATATTTTAAACTTGTTGCCCATGAGCTCCTTTCATTTAAACGATTATGATAAGTTATGCTTCCCAAAAAAATATCATCTACCAGCTTACTGAGATAAGGAGTGTAACTAAATCCCAGCCCTTTTTCAGAAGATACAAAAGCATATTTAGCCGGATTCCATTGTTGAGAATATGCATCTGCAGGTGTAGCAACTCCCAAATCACCCATACCTGCTGCGCGAGCATCGGGTGTAATTAATAAAAAGGGTACCCCAGTTGTAATTACACGACTAGAATTTTGCCCAAAAAAGGAATATATTCCTATAAAAAAAAAGAAAATCGTTTTAAGAATATTTTTTTTTAAAATCATAACACTTTCTAAACGCAAAATCTTAAGAAATGTTATCTAATTTTATTTTTAAAAAAACTTATGAATATCTTACAATATTTTTAAGTATAGTTCGTTAAATGAATAGTTTATAGAGTTGCAAAAAAAAATAAACAACCTTTGAGTCAAAAGATTGTTAATTTGTATATTGCAGTACGTTTAGAAACATTAACGAATTATATGAAAGTGAGATATTTAAAACAAATCTTATCCATAATTTACATAATACTCATAACTATTAGCTGTGGGGGGGGGAACAGCACCTCTCGTGGTACAGGTTGGGACATTAACTCTAAAAAAGGAGGATTTCAATACAATGTTGACTTTGACGAACAAGAAACTGGTCCAGGATTAGTATTTGTTGAAGGTGGAACTTTTACTAAAGGACAAGTACAGGACGACGTGATGCATGATTGGAATAATACACCTAACAAGCAACATGTTATGTCGTTTTATATAGATGAGTCTGAAGTAACTAATCTTATGTACATGGAGTATCTAAATTGGTTAGAAATTGTTTTTCCAACTAATGAAACTCGTTATCGTCAAATTTATGAGGGTGCATTACCTGACACCCTTGTTTGGAGAAACCAATTAGGTTACCTTGAAGAACTAACAACAAATTATTTGCGACACCCTGCTTATGCAGAATATCCTGTAGTTGGCGTCAACTGGCTACAAGCAGTTCAATATGCTGAGTGGAGAACAGACCGTGTAAACGAATACATCTTAGAACGCGAATCATACGTACAAAAAGATGTTCGATATAATGATATTGATTCAAATAGTACCTTTAATACAGAAGCTTACTTGAAACGTCCAGAAACTGTTTATGGTGGTAAAATTGATAGTTTAGCTGGCAAAAATGGTACTGTTAAAAGAGATACAGCAACGGTTAATGTATATGCTGGTGTTGAAAAGGGATTATTATTACCCTCCTACCGACTCCCCACCGAAACTGAATGGGAATATGCAGCATTAGCTTTAGTAGGTGATCGCGAATACAACACTTATAGAGGTAAAAAGAAGTACCCTTGGTCTGGTGAATATACGCGTTCAAGTGACCGAAGAACCGAAGGAGATCAATTAGCAAACTTTAAACTTGGTAAAGGAGATTATGGCGGAATTGCAGGTTGGTCAGATGACGGAGCAGATATAACAATTCAAGTAAAACAATATCCACCAAATGATTTTGGAATTTATGATATGGCTGGTAATGTTTCTGAATGGGTAGCCGACGTATATCGTCCCATTATTGACGATGAAGCCAATGATTTTAATTACTATCGTGGAAATGTTTATCTCAAAAATGTGATTGGAGAAGATGGCAAAGCACAAACAATTTCTCCTGATGAGCTTGTATTTGATACTCTACCAAGCGGTAAGATACTTTTAAAAAGGTTTCCAGGACAACTCAATCAAGTAGCTATTAATGAAGAAGAAACATTTCTTCGTCAAAATTTCTCTGAAAGTGATAATAGAAACTTTAGAGATGGTGATATTGAATCATCTAGAAATTACGCCAACGGAAGGCCTGCAGATGACGGAAACGCGAAGCCTGAAACTACATTAATGTATGACGCTCCAATAAAAGCTAAAGTAACCTTAGACGATGATGGAAATAAAGTGCGAACGGTTGACAAATCAAGCAAAAGAACAACCCTTATTACGGATGAAACAAGAGTATATAAAGGAGGTTCTTGGAAAGACAGAGCTTACTGGCTAGACCCTGCCCAAAGACGTTATCTTCCGCAATACATTGCAACAGAAAGCATTGGATTTAGATGCGCTATGTCGCGCGTAGGTTCTAAAAGTCAGGTCAAAAAAAGTGCCCGGCATAAAAGAAAAGGATAAAAATCAACATAAAGCATCTTAATATTAAGATGCTTTTTTGTTCTATGCAAACACAACAATTATATCAGCTTTTTATAGCATCTTCAGGGGTTTCTACTGACACAAGAACTTTAGAAAAAGGGGCTCTTTTTTTCGCTCTAAAGGGAGATAATTTTAATGGGAATTTATTTGCTGAAAAAGCCCTTTCACTGGGAGCAAGTGCTGTAATTGTTGATGATTCAAAACTTAAAGATTTAAGGCAAAATATTATTGTTGTTAAGGACACTTTAAAAACTCTTCAAGAGCTTGCCACATATCATCGCAAACAATTGAACACTCCTATTATTAGTATTACTGGAAGTAACGGGAAAACAACTACTAAGGAATTAATTAGAGAGGTGCTTTCTCAAAAGTATAAGGTTCATGCAACAAAAGGAAATCTTAACAATCATATAGGCGTACCATTAACACTTTTGGAGTTAAAAAAAGAACATGAAATTGCCGTTATTGAAATGGGGGCCAATCATCAAACAGAAATTAAAAGTCTATGTGAAATTACATTTCCAAACTGGGGATATATTACCAATTTCGGAAAAGCACACTTAGAAGGATTTGGAGGAGAAGAAGGGGTTATCAAGGGGAAATCAGAAATTTATTTGCATTTAATGGAAAGGCAGCAAAAAATTCTTATCAACGGTGATGATACTATTCAAAAAAAACAAACTGTAAATTATCCTACAAGTAGTTTTGGGCACTTAAAAGAAAATACTTTTCAAGTAAATTTTAATGAAAATTCTTTCGATTCGCTCCAATTAACCTTTAATAAGGAAACTTTTACAAGTCCGTTATATGGTGGGTATAATCTAGGGAATATTTCTGCGGCAGTAATTTTTGGGCATATTTATGAAGTGCCAATAAAGTCTATTCAATTTGCTATTCAAAACTACCAAGCTACCAATAATAGATCTCAGAAAATTAAAATAAAAAATGTAACACTTGTCATGGATGCCTATAATGCAAATCCAACTAGCATGGAATTAGCAATACAAACTTTTGAAAAAGAAGCCACTCATAAAAGTGCAGTAATTTTAGGCGATATGAAAGAATTAGGAACCTCTTCTGAAAAAGAGCATCAAAATATTATTGACTACTGTCTTAAATCAAAGCTTGAATATATACACGTTATTGGACCTTGTTTTTCAAAAATAGAAGCTGAAAATTTTAGAGTTAAAAAACACAAAAATCTAGTTGCTTTCAAAAGCTTTATCAACTCGCTTTCTCAAATTGATTATGATAAAATACTAATTAAAGGATCTCGATCTATGAAATTAGAGACTATGCTCCCTTTAATTAAATCAAAGCTTTAATCATTGAAAAAAATACTCTTAATATTTGTGGTTTTTTATTTTTTTAGCTGTCAAAAATCTAATGAAAAATGTGGACAAATTATACAAAAAGAAATCATTGCATCAAATTATTATTTTATACTTCAAACTGACAACTATATTAATTATTATAATACTCCACAGGATTCAACTCTTCCTGATAATGGAGTACGTCAGGGATCGGTTTCAAAAGAAATATATGATGCCTTTGAGATTGGAGATGAGTATTGCTCAGAAAATTAAGCTTTATTTTATTTGAGCTCCTTCGATAATCTGATCAACAATTTCAGGGTTTAACAATGTAGAGGTATCTCCTAAATTTGAAATGTCTTTGCTTGCAACTTTACGTAAAATTCGTCTCATTATTTTACCTGAGCGGGTTTTAGGTAAACCAGGAACAATTTGAATTTCATCAGGTTTAGCAATAGGTCCAATAATTTTTCTAACTGTATTTTTTATTTCTTGAATCAAGGCCTCATTGCTTATCCCCTCTTGGTCACAAATAACATAAGCATAAATCCCTTGCCCTTTTATATCATGAGGAAAACCAACTACTGCAGATTCAATTACTCGTGGATGTTCGTTCATCGCATTTTCAACTTCAGCAGTTCCCATTCGATGACCTGAAACATTAATCACGTCATCTACTCTCCCTAGTATTCTTATATAACCATCGTGATCACGCTTTGCCCCATCACCAGTAAAATAAGTCCCTGGATAAGCAGAAAAGTAGGTTTCCTTAAATCGTTTATGATCACCGTAAGTAGTTCTTAACATTGAAGGCCAAGGGAATTTAATACATAAATTACCTTCTACATTATTTCCTTTTAATTCATTTCCTTCTGCATCTACAATAATCGGCTGAATTCCAGGCAATGGTAAAGAAGCGTGGGCAGGTTTATTTGGGGTAATTCCAGCTAAAGCAGATATCATTATACCTCCTGTTTCAGTTTGCCACCATGTATCTACCAGAGGACAATTACCTTTTCCAATATGATCATGATACCAATGCCATGCCTCTTCATTTATCGGTTCTCCTACGGAGCCAATAACTTTCAAAGAATCTAGTTTATATGGATTAACAGGTTCCAAACCCTTAGCTTGAAGTGCTCTTATAGCAGTTGGAGCAGTATAAAATTGATTAACCTGATACTTGTCTACAATCTCCCAAAACCTCCCTGGATGTGGAAACGTTGGAACGCCTTCAAACATAAGTGTGGTTGCACCAGATAACAATGGGCCGTAAACAATATAGGAATGTCCAGTAATCCATCCAATATCAGCAGTACACCAATAGACATCATTTTGCTCATATTGGAAAACATTTTCAAAGGAATATTGGGTATAAACCATATATCCTCCTGTTGTGTGAACAACTCCCTTAGGTTTTCCTGTAGAACCTGAAGTATATAAAATAAATAATAAATCTTCTGAATCGAGACTTTCTGCCTTATGCTCTAAAGACTGATCTTTTATGGAATCATGCCACCAAATATCTCTGCCTGGAACCATAGTTACTTCTGCATTTGTTCTTTTACAAACAATTACTTTTTCAACTGTTGATGTTTTTTCTAAAGCTTCATCAACTACTGCTTTTACTGGAATATTTTTAGATCCTCTAAAATTCCCATCAGAGGTTAAGACCATCTTGGCTTCACAATCAATAATTCGATCGGCCAAAGCAGAGGAAGAAAATCCAGCAAATACCACCGAATGAACTGCACCAATTCGAGCACATGCTAGCATGGCCACACTAGCCTCAGGAATCATTGGCATATAGATAATAACCCGATCTCCTTTATTTACACCTTGCGCTTTCAAAACATTTGAAAACTGACAGGTCAACTCATATAATTCACGGTAGCTGATTATTCTATTTTGCTCTTTCGGATCGTTAGGCTCCCATATAATGGCGGCTTTATCACCATGAGTAAAAAGGTGTCTTTCAAAAATATTCTCTGTAATATTGAGTTTTGCGTTTTCAAACCATTTAACATGAGGGCCTTCGCTACTCCACGACAACACCTTATCCCAAGGTTTGTGCCAATGAAAAGAATTTGCAATTCTTGCCCAAAATTTTTCAGGCTCATTTACACTTTTCTGATATTCATGAATATATCCAGATAAAGATTGAATTTTATTACTCATAACTAAACTATATTTTTTTTAATGAGTTGGACTTGTATTATTTTCAGCACCTCTTGGGGTTCTTATTCGTTCTGTCAACTCAACAACTTCTATTGGCGGTGGACTCGTTAAACGAGACACTACAAGAGCAATCACAAAATTTAAAATCATCCCAAGTGTTCCTATTCCTTCAGGAGAAATACCCCACCAAAAGTTTTCTGGTAATCCAGCTCCACCCAATTGAGGCTTAAAGTAGATGATGTAAGATGCCGTAAAAACTATTCCAATAATCATCCCAGACATCGCTCCTTCACGATTCATGCGCTTATCAAAAATACCCAAAATAATAGCTGGAAAAAAAGAGGATGCAGCAAGGCCAAAGGCAAGTGCAACAACTTGAGCAACAAAACCTGGCGGATTAAGTCCAGCTAAACCGGCGGCAGCTACTGCAACAGCAATAGCAACTCTAGCAGCCAAAAGTTCTCCTTTTTCACTAATATCAGGGCGTAGATAGTTTTTTAATAAATCGTGAGAAATAGAGGTAGAAATAACAAGTAATAAACCCGCTGCTGTGGAAAGAGCAGCTGCCAATCCACCCGCCACAACCAAACCAATTACCCAAGCTGGGAGGCTAGCAATTTCGGGATTTGCCAATACAATAATATCTTGATCTATAGTCAATTCATTCAATTGAGCATCTGCAACATATTGAATTTTACCATCATTATTTTTGTCTTCAAATGAAAGTAGACCTGTATTTTCCCAATTTGTAAACCACTGTGGAACTTCTGCATAAGATTTATTTGAGAGCGTATTGATAATATTGGTTCGAGCAAAAACAGCTACAGCAGGTGCGGTTGTATATAAAATTGCAATGAAGAGTAAAGCCCAACCTGCAGAAATACGGGCATCTTTAACTCTGGGAACTGTAAAAAAGCGAACTATCACGTGGGGTAATCCTGCCGTTCCAAACATGAGTGCACCTGTTATAAAAAACATATTTACTAAATTTCCTTTATCGATACTAGTATATGCATCAAACCCTAAATCTTTAGAGAGTAAATTTAATTTTTCTAAAAGGTATACTCCATCTGTTCCTTTTGAGCCTAAACCAATTTGTGGAATTGGATTTCCTGTCATTTGTAAAGAAATAAAAATAGCAGGTACTGTAAATGCAAAAATCAAAACACAAAATTGTGCTACCTGAGTATAGGTAATTCCTTTCATCCCTCCCAAAACAGCGTAAAAAAAGACAATGCCAATTCCAATATAAACTCCCGTATCAAAAGGAACATTTAAAAAGCGTGCGAAGGCAACTCCTACTCCTTTCATTTGACCTACCACATAAGTGAAAGAAACAAAAAGAGCACAAATTAAAGCTACCAGACGAGCATTTTTTGAATAATAGCGTTCTCCTATAAAATCAGGGACTGTAAATTTTCCGAATTTTCTAAGATATGGAGCCAGCAGTAAAGCTAAAAGAACATAACCACCAGTCCAACCCATAAGGTATTGACCTCCAGAAAATCCCATAAAAGCTATGAGGCCTGACATAGACAAGAAAGAAGCTGCTGACATCCAATCGGCTGCAGTAGCCATTCCATTTGCGATTGGATTAACCCCACCTCCGGCGACATAAAATTCTTTTGTTGTCCCTGCGCGGGCAACAATTGCAATTATTATGTATACTAAAAAAGTAAGACCTACCAGAAGGTAAGTCCATGTTTGTGCGCTCATATTTTTTTAAACTTTAAATTTCATCAACATCATATTTCTTATCCAACTTGTTCATCAGATAAACATAAATAAAAATCAAAATAACAAATGCATAAATTGATCCTTGTTGTGCAAACCAAAATCCCAAAGGAAATCCTCCTATCATAAATTGATTTAAATATTCTGCTAGAATAATTCCAAAAAGAAAAGAAACGGTAAACCAAATTCCTAGAAGTATCGCTAAATACTTTAAATTGGTTTTCCAATAGGTGTTTGAATTTTTACTCATAATTTCAATAAATATAGATAATATTAAAGACTTTTATGTCTTTATAAAAAATATCAGATACTACAATCTTACGACAAAATCTTAAAGCTTTGAGATAAAAAAATTAATCTTTAAAGGGAATGTTCGATCGAAAGCTCCTGTTAATCCAATCATAGGTTTCAATCATAAAAGCCTTTTTTACATAATTAGAAGCCAAAATAGAGGAGATTTTTTTGGAATCAATAGCATAATCAATTGGTAATTGTGCGCCCTTAGAATTCTTAAAAAATATTCTAAAGCTTTGGGACTGACTTTTATCTTTTACTTTTTCAAGAATAACCATAATGTCTTTAACAACTGTTCTAATTAGTATACTAGACTCCAAATGATAATATTCAGAATCATTTGATGTCTGAAAAGGTAATTCAGAGGGATAATTCATTACGTTCTGTTGAGAAAAAGCAATGGTTGAAAATAAAAATAGTGATATTGAAAAAAATAAATTAAATCGATTCATGGCTGTTTTTTGATATTCAATAAAAATAGAAATAGTTGGCTTCATATAAAATTAATTAATATGATTTTTTTTTAAGTCATCGATTATGTGTTTGTTTGTTAAACTTATTAGAAGTAAACTAGGCTATGATTACATTAATTGAAAAAGCAACTTCCTTTTTAAAAAACAAAGCCATCATTAGTGATGGAAAAAGCTATACCTATGGTGAATTATTAAAAAATTCAGAATCCATAGCACTTTCACTTTTAAATGAAAAAAATGATTTAGAAGGTGCAAGAATTGCTTTTCTAGTTCCCTCAAGCTATCAATATACCTCAATTCAATGGGGAATTTGGAGAGCTGGTGGTATCGCTGTTCCTCTTTGCGAAAAACATCCCATAGAATCCATTGAATATATTTTAAAAGATACAACCGCTGAACTTGTATTTTACTCTGCGGAATATAAAGCGTTATTAAAACCCCTTCTTGACCAATTTCCTAAACGTTTTCTTTCAATTGAAGAATTAGAATCCAGAACAGGGCAACTTCCAGATATAAAAAAGGAGAGGGATGCGCTCATCCTTTTTACTAGCGGTACTACTGGCTCGCCTAAAGGGGTAGTTACTACACATGCAAATATAGAGGCTCAAATTATTGCTTTGAGTGAGGCTTGGGAATGGTCAAGTAAGGATCACATTCTAAATGTACTCCCTAT
>TARA_B110000483_G_scaffold37143_1_pt1 | contig 16403 bp, 11 predicted proteins | sample TARA_B110000483 | Tara Oceans TARA_B110000483 (sample SAMEA4398176) | marine metagenome | biome: Polar Biome; feature: [SRF] surface water layer (ENVO:00010504); material: water (ENVO:00002006), including particulate matter (ENVO:01000060) such as... | depth 5 m
TCAACATCAACTCGGGTACTGTAATCGATGAAACGAGTTTTGGTTGGTAGCATACCGGTAAGCATACTTGCTCGAGAGGCTCCGCATACAGCAACATTGCTGTACGCTTGAGTAAATTGTACAGAGCGACTTGCAAGAGCATCAATATTTGGCGAGATGATTTGCTCATAGCCATAAGAGTTTAATTGAGGTCTTAGGTCATCCATGTAAAGCAACAGGATATTTGGTTTTTTACTCGTTGGCTCAGCAATTGCACTGGCAACATCAGTTTGTACAGGCGGCTCTAAACACGCCAAAAGACTAAATGTTAGAGCAGCTAAAATAAGTTTTTTCATAATTATACTTCCATCGATAATTTCGCAACGAAATTTTAAAGGGTTCCTAAATGATAGATTCTACGACCTGCTATTTTTGATTAAATATCTTTTTATTTTGAATTTTACCTCTCTCTCCAAAATGCTCAAACGAAATGCTTTTATCAACCTTATATTTTACCGCTAAGAAACCACCTGATGGGCCATTGTAAGGCTGCTTGATGATGCCCTTTTCAGGTTTGGGTAAATGCTGAACCTTAAATTGACTTGTAGGACCACTACAAAACTCATGCACCTTATCCTTATAGATGGAATGATATTGCCAATGCCGATCTCCACACACAAAAAAAGTATTATCGACAATGTTCTTGTCGATCATCCAGTCCATAAACGTTCTCCCCTCAACCATAAATCCATTTTTGTTGGCGTGGTTATCTGTTTTGTGGAGTTTATCTGGGCCAATTAAAGGCGAGGGACTTATAATAATACGAAAATCTGCATCGCTAGCTAAAAGCGTTTCTTTCAACCATGCTTTTTGTTTTTCTCCCCAGATGGTCTTATTAGGACCATCTGGTATTTGGTTTTTGGATCGATAATCACGGCCCTCTAACAACCAAATCTGTAGCCCTTTACCCCAACGAAACGTTCGATAAGGCAAGTCGCTATTTGGAAAGGCCTGTTTAAAAACATCAATCCCCTCCTCGTGAGTCAGCCATGTATTATCTGACCTGTTGGGATCGCTGTCGATACCATTTGGCCCCTCGATACGTATTGTATTAACAGCTCTATTCGATTGGGGGTCAGCATCATTGTAGCGATAATCGTGATCATCTTTCATAAAATACGATGAAGTTTGGGCGAAGTAATTTATGGTATAGGGTGTGCCATAATCTTTTTGATACAACCAGTAGGCTTCTTCTTTTGATCGCACATCGAATTTGTCGTAATACACAGTATCCCCAGCAGATACCAGAAAATCTGGATTCTGTCTCCGCATAACGTCATACGTTGGCAGACCCTGCGAGGACTGACAAGTAGTTACTTGAAAATGTATATCTTTTCGCTCATCAGAATGAGGGGCGGTTTTAAATGAAAAAACCTCAGACAAGCGAGTTTTTTTAGATCCGCTGTCGACTAGCTCGGCTCGATAGTAGTATCGGCTGTTAGGTTCAAGACCTGTTAGTTGATACTGTAAATAGTAGTCATTTGCTGAATCCGAAGAGCGCCATTCGCTCAGTAGACTTGGCGTTATTTGCTCCGACAAACTGTACTGAATTCGCGCCTTGCCTAATTTCCCAGGTATGCCGTGGTTACGTTGCTGCCCAACCGATTCAGTCAGGCGAATATGAATGGTCGCAGTATTTGCACTCACCTCTCCCGATTTTGCTCCCATACCGAGATAAGGTGCCTCAGCAGCCACTAGATTTGCTGTAACCGATAAAAAAATGGCAATAAAAAGCTGGAAGATTGTCTTATTTAGATATGATTTCATTGTAATTCTCCCAGAGGTTTTTAAATATTGTACTGACGCGGTCAATTTTTTTGTATTCTGTAGAAATAATATGGTTTTACGGTTTGCTCTGTTAAAGACATACTTTAAATTCTGGTATTAATCTATTCGCTGTAGTTTTGAACCCACGCTGGCAATACGCCTAATTCTACTTCAAAAATTGCCATCCCTAAAACGTAACACATAATAGTCAAAGCAAATATCGCAATTATATTTAGGAGAAAGCCAGTCTTTGCCATTTGTGGGATCGAGAGTAAACCGCTACCAAAAACAATCGCATTAGGAGGTGTCGCTATCGGTAACATAAAGGCACAACTAGCTGCAAATGCAGCGGGTAATGCGAGTAAAAGTGGATTCTCACCAAAGCCTATAGCAACCGCTACAATAATGGGCAAAAAAGCTGTCAAAGTAGCGACGTTACTCATTAATTCTGAAAGGAAAATAATGAGCATAACTGTTAACAACACTAGCAGCCAGGCAGGGATATTATCGAACTGGGTAATTTTAGAACCAATCCAGTCTGCCACGCCAAAGCTGTTCATGGCACCTGCCAACGCCAAACCACCTCCCAATAATAGTAAGATTCCCCATGGCACATCTTTAGTATCGCTCCATTTCAGTAGAAAAATACCTGCCTTCCAATCGACTGGGATAACAAACAATAAGATAGCGCCAAATATTGCAATGGATGCGTCGTTGAGTACTAACCCCCCCAAAAAGGGCTCGATAACGCTTTTACCTATCCAAAGAGATGCGGTTAATAGAAAAACTAACAGAGTTCGAATCTCGGCAGTCGACATTTTCCCGAGATCGTCGAGCTTTTTCTCAATAATATTACCAATACCTTTATGACCTATCATTTCGCAGGGGAAAAGCACAAAGGTTAGCATCCACCAGACGATGGCCAGTAGTGTTATACCAATCGGAACCCCCACCATCATCCAATCAAGGAAGTCAATCTCTAAGCCATAATTCTGCTCGAAGTAACCCTTAAACATAACATTGGTAGAAGTACCTACAAGGGTCATCATTCCACCAATACTCGCGCTATAGGCAAGCCCTAGCATCAGTGCAGTGCCAAAAGCAGATTTGGAGGCAGTGTCACCATCACCCTCTCTCTCTAATAAAAGCGCGACTGAAAGCGCGATGGGTAACATCATCACAGTCGTAGCAGTATTTGTAATCCACATTGATAAAAAGGCACTCGCGACCATAAAGCCACCAATAACACTTCTTGGTTCTGTCCCAACTCGCTTTACGGTTTCCATTGCAATTCGAATATGTAGATTCCACCGTTGTATAGCAAGCCCAATTATAAATCCGCCCAAAGTCAAAAAAACTGCTTTGCCAGCATAGCTGCTGCCCACAGACTTGATAGTGCCTAAATTAAGGATAGGGAATAAGACCAGTGGTACCAGTGCGGTTACGGCAATCGGAACAGCTTCAGTCATCCACCAAATAGCCATCCAGATTGCAATAACTAAAACTAACCAACCATCACCACTTAAACCTTCTGGTGGCTCAAGCTGCAATGCCAGCAGTGAAAAAATAAGCCCGCCAAGAAGCCCTATTTGACTAATATTCAAGATAGATAGCTTTTGCGGAAACACTACTTTGGTGCCCATTTAAACGCGTAATATTCAGCGTCCCCCTGGCCAATATTTCTAATGCCATGAGGGATCATTGATCGAAGAAAAATAAACGATCCTGCACCTACTTCATGGAGTTTGCCGTCGATATATTCCTCAACCTCTCCATGCCTGACTAAGATAATTTCTTCGTCGATATGGGTATGAGGCAAGTGACTTCGCATTCCCTCATTTAGCGTTGTAACATGCATTTCAAATTCTCTTAGCATAGCCGTTGGTTGGCGTATGATGTTTCTTCTTCCTCCCCTAGGATTCTCGACAAATTCAATATCATTCCAGTTTACTAGTAATGATTTCGGGGGATTTTGTATAGATTTGGACTCGTTAGTTTTAGCCCCTCGAGTGTCCCAAACTAAAAGATAGAGAGTAACAACAGCTTTTCCACTGTTAGAGATAGTCACTTTGTCATGAGGCATTATTAAGGACACGCTTCCAGGACCCATGTCTTTGGTGACTAGACCCGATTGCTGAACCGTATCGCCTGATTTGATAATTGCTAATGATTCCATGCCTGAGTCATTATTGCCTATGACAAAATTATCTCCAGTGGCAATATTGATCAATGATATGTTGATTGACTTAAAACCATCACTAGAGGCATCGACCAATTTCTTAGATATGGAGAGATTCTGCTGATCCAGCTTTATGCTATTCCAATCAAAACTGTTGGATACAATTAAATTTTCTGCCTTGGTAGCAATGGACGTTAGCATGATTAATATAACGGCGAAAATATAAGTTAAATTTTTCATAGCAGTGATTTCCTTCCTTATAAAATTCTACATTCGATACACACACCTCAGTCACTACTCTAATTACAACAATTATGGTGCATGAACATTATTTTCCTCAGTCAGGCTGTTTTAGGATAACTATCGACTATTCATTAACTTGAAGTCGCGATTAACCGCTACTGTATAGGTTATAAAGACGCACTACTCTTTTCATTCATAGCCAGAATAGCAATGCCATTGTGCAATATAAATGTATTAGTCCGCGAGGGGGAGATATTTCCGTATCGGGTATCTAGCTGTCATTCCGAATTTCAATCACTTACTTACTTAACACAATATTTACAGTAACAAATAAAAAGATCAAGCTACTCCGAAGATAGTAGCGCCTAATACACCCGAAATTTTAGGGGCATATTAAGCGCTCTGAGCAATGACCTACTTAGAATGAGTAATTCGCAGTTAGTGCATATGTTTTGCCCACCTCTCGGTACTCGCGTGCTCGACTAGTACTACCCTGATAAGCATAGAACTGCTCATCTGTCATATTAAAGCCCTCTAACGTCAGCGTAAGATTTTTGATTGCTGTAGGCCGATATGATATAGATATATCTAATCGATTTTGAGGCTCTATGAACCGGTTGTCTCCTGAGACAGTAGCCCAAGTTTCATCGAAATAATCACTTCTGCTGGTATAAGCTGCACGAACACCAAGTGAATCAGTCTCGTAAAATACAATTAGATTGTATGTATCCTCTGACACACCAGAAAGAGGAAGCGCGTTGCCAGATGCGTCGAAACTACCGCTCTCATCGGCATCGATAAGGGTGTAATTTGCTTGCACGCCCATGTTGCGTAGCACAGGCATGTCTACGAAATCAAAGTTTTGTAGAACACCAATTTCCCAGCCTGATATATCAAAGCTACCTGACGTATTGATACTGTCAGTGATACTTACTTCTACACCGTTAGTATCAACACAGAGATTGCTTGAGTTTAAGGCTAAAGAGCCCGTCGTTGCGGTCCCCAAATCGATGTCACTCAACGCGGTGATATCAGTTAAGTTAGTCGGGCAAAGAGTTCTATTGTCGAATCCATTTGAGATTGTCTTGGTAAAGTATGCAGCAGAAACTGAACTTCCCGCTCGGTTGTACCACTCAAGGGATAGATCAAATGACTCTCCTTCAAAGGGTTCAAGTTCTGGATTACCTAGTGAGATTGAAACTGCGCTGCCATCATCTTCAATATCAATAGCCTGCCCTACTTGATAAGAATCACTACCTTGGTGAGGACGCGAAATGGTTTCCGCGAAGGATGCACGTAATAGCAAATCTTCGGAAATATCCCATACAAGGTTCAGCGAAGGGAGGACATGGCTAAAGTCGTGATCTGCAGTATAGTAAATTGGATCACCAAGACCTTTTCTGTAGGCACCAACTGTACGACTGGTATCAACATAACGAACGCCTACATTACCTCTTATCGGTAATTCCGCTGCTAAGTTAGCACCGTCAAATCGAGCCATCAGGTAAGTAGCGGTAATATCGCGCTCTGAATCACTGTAACGCTTAATTAAAGACTCTCCCTCATAAGCAGGAAGCCCTCCATATGTCGCTCCTGTTACAGGGTTACCGTCGAGAAGGGTGGCTTCCACACAGCTAGGATTGGGGAAATACCAGTCATCCACTTGGCTATCCAACGCTCCCATAAAATAGCCGCCGCCTGGCGATGTGTTTCCATTAGCACTTGACTCCATACAAGCAGTATTGTCGACAGTAGTATAATCATAGATTGAGCTATCCAACTTCCATTCAGGACGCATCTTAGTTTGCTCTAGCTCTCTGCGTTTTACCCCTGCTTGTAAACTCGTCATAAACCCTTCAAATTCTCGCTTCACATCAAATTGAAAGGCGATTTCCGACTGGTCTGTATCATATTCATGTCCTGAATCAAGGGAGGTACTCCATGAAGCTCCATTATATGTGGTTAAATTGGCGAGATCGCCATCTACCTCTTGAAAGGCAAAGTCGTTAATATTGCCACTGCCTGTATTGACACGTACTTTGATACCGTTTTCAGCGTTAGCACTAATCTTACGGCGAGCCATATACCCTACTGAGTCGTAAGTTGCAGAGGTATCATGAATAGACCCACTGATAGTCCACATATCTTTTGACCATTCAAAATCTGCAGTGATGCCCTCGATCTTCTGTTGCACGGGTATTGTTCGCTTTTGTGCTCGCACTTCGGGACCTACGGCATAAAACTCTGAAACAGTTTCTCCAAAGGCACCGCCGTTTGTAGATGTAGTGATAGCTTCAGTACTTTTAAATTTGCGCACTCTAAGCATTTGCCAGTCATGGGTGTAGTCGTCAGAAACATAAATACCATTCAAACCTAGTTTCAATTCATCAGTTGCTTGAAACTCTACTCCTAAAGTTGCGGAAACGCGGTCTCCCACCGTTTGGCGAGATAGGATGCGGATTTCAGAGGGAGTATATAAATTTGCAGAGCCATCACCATTTGAATCTGACGCTGAATATGTATTAATTCGCGCAGTATCGCCTCTAAAATTGGTATCGGAAGCCGACACAGATCCAACGATTCCCCACTTACCATCATCAAACAATTTCCCTCCGCTGAGCGTATAGCCTGGCTCAAAGTCTTTAACATTGGTTTCGTAGCTAGACTTCATGGAAAGTGCAAGGAAATCGTCTTTTAAATCCAATGCTTTTTTGGTGATCACGTTGACGGTACCACTGATACCACCAGCATCCATGTCGGCAGTGGGCGATTTAACGACATTAACCGCTGAAATGACTTCAGAGGCTATTGTTCCAAAAGAGAATCCTTTATCCGCTTCGGGAGCGGCCAAAAGCTGACCATTTACGGTAGTGAGAGCATATTCTGGCGGCAGCCCTCTCAATGCGACAAGTCCTGATCTTCTCTCGCCCTCGTCACCAGAGTAGTCCATTTGGACACCCGTGATACGCTGGAGCGACTCAGAGAGGTTTAAGTCAGGAAATCGACCCATAGAGTCGGCAGAAATTCCATCTACGATGGTGTCGTAGTTGCGCTTCGTCTGCAGCGCATTTTCCAACGCCGCTCTAGTTCCGAGTACCACTACTTCTTCCAGTATGGCATCACCATCACTATTCGTATTCACCTCAGAATCTTCTTGCGCTATTGCACTTGAATAAGCAGTAGCAACTGCAATCGCAAGGATACTTTTTAGTAGTTTCATGTATATTCCCCTTAAAAATTTGCTTTGTATTTTAACCCCAGTTTAGATTGACACCGGTAACAATTAACCTTCAGACATCAATCGATGTGTATATAGACCCCAAATTGTATTGTCACGACTACTTATCTAGTATTAAAATGACACCGGTGACATTCCTTACTATAAATCAATTAATACTGAGTTACAATATAGTCTTTAATGCCAAGGCGCAATTGGTTGTCTGTGCGTGCTAGAACACCTTACATACTGAATTGATTTTTAAAACAACTGGGTTTTTGTAGCCATTCTAGGGCGGACGAAGAGAGTACAATGCAATATTGCAAAATTATTTTATTAATCTATCTTTTCCTTTCGTTGGTGTCATGCGCAGCAGAAGCGGCTCAAAATCATGTAACCCCTTTAGTGAAAGTCGATGGTGGCCCTATAATTGGGCTCATTAAGGGAGAGTCTGCAATGTTCCTCGGCATTCCCTACGCAAGTCCTCCTGTAGGGGATCTGCGGTGGCGCCCACCTCAGATGATGCAGTCTTGGGAGAAACCCCTCGATGCGACCCGGCCTGGAGCGCACTGCCCACAAACTCGGCATCAAGATACGTCCAGTGAAGACTGTCTGACAATTAATGTCTATATACCAACCTTGAAATATGAAGAACCACTGCCTGTTTTATTTTGGATACATGGCGGCGGATATAGGACGGGGACAGGCGCATACTATAGCTCCAAGAACATAAATAACCCTGCTGAGCTGGTTGACGCAAAATTATGGAACCGTCAGGGAGTCATTTTGGTGACTCTAAACTATCGCTTAGGTGCATTAGGCTTCTTTGCTCATGATGCATTGGACGGTAGCCAGGGTGTTAATTATGGATTGTTAGATATTGTTGCAGGCTTAAAATGGGTTAGCCAGAATATTGATACGTTCGGGGGCGATAAGAGTCGGCTGACTATAATGGGCGCATCGGCCGGCGGGAATGCCGTCCAGTCACTGATGGTCATGCCACAAGCAGAGGGCCTATTCAGTACTGCCATATCACAAAGTGGCTACGGCACAAACGTTTTGCCGCGGACAAGGCATGTCGAGTTGCTCGCCGGATCACCTAGTGCAGAGGAGATTTCAAAGAAAATTCTAGAGCGTGCAACTGAAGTCCCGGTTGATCGGCTACTAGCAGAAGATCTGCTTGCACTGACTGCGAACCAGCTGGTCAATGCGAATGACGGGCTTCATTACCCTATTGTCGATGGAATTACCTTACCGGAAGAGCCTGGCATATTGTTTCATAGAGGCAAACAGCACTCCGTGCCTTACATGAGCGGAGGTAGCACTTACGATGGCAGTAGCTATAAAGCTACATCGGGCCTCTCCCCTGACACTTTATTAGCGAGCACCGAACCACATACCGATGCAGTGCGGGCATTGTATGGCATTGAGGCAGCGACATATGCGCCGGAGGTAAAACAGCTTTTTGGTGACCTACGGTATGTCTTAGCCTCTCGGTATACGACTCAACAAATGAACCGAGTCGATCAGCCGGGCTACCTTTACATGCTGAGTTATATCCCGCCATCCGAACGCGATAATTGGCGAGGCGCTCCACATTCGTGGCAAAAACGCCCATTATTCCGAGATGAAGGCATTCCGATCATCAACACCATGCGTCAGTACATCATTAACCTCGTAAAAACTGGTAATCCCAATAGTGCCAACTTGCCAGATTGGCCTTCGGTGGGCGCCGTTAAAGTACCGTGGATGATGTTCGATGACGAACCGGAGGTCAAACTTGGCATATGGCGAGAAAAATTCGATCTACTACAGCGTATCTATGAGCACCGTATAACGCCTTTGGTACCACAATGATAAGAGTCAGGCGTCCGTATTTATTATGCATTGCAGTGTTAAGCCTTATTTTCTGTAGTACGGCTTATTGCAAAGAGCGGATTCACTTTTTAATTCCTGGCGGTGCCGGTGGCGGTTGGGACATGACTGCCCGGGCTGTCGGCGAATCATTGTCGCGTTCTGGAATTATTGAAACCGCCTCTTATGAGAACCTATCAGGAGGCGGTGGCAGTCGCGCGATTGCGCACCTGATTGAGACTGCGCCAAGGCAGACCAATACTCTTATGGTTAACTCATCTTCGTTTATTTTACGTTCATTGCTTAATAAATTCCCCCATAGTTATCGTGATTTGACGCCCATAGCCAGTGTGATCGCTGACTATGGGGCCTTTGTTGTTCGTATCGATTCACCCTATATTGTCTGGCAGGATGTAATTGATGATTATCATAAAGATTATCGTCGAGTAAATGTTGCTGGTGGCTCATCACGAGGAAGTACGGATCATGTTGTTGCCGCCCTAGCGTTTTCTAAATCTAAGCTTGATATTAGTCGCCTCAAATATATTCCCTACAATGCTGGTGGCCAGGCAATGGTTGGATTACTGTCGGGCGAATGCCAACTTCTATCCACAGGCCTCAGTGAAGCGGTCGCATTAGCGAAGCAAGGCGAAGTTCGTATTCTTGCGATTACTGCTCCAAAAAGATTGTCCCTATTTCCAAATGTGCCTACTTTAAGAGAGCAGAACGTCGATGCAGTATTTGCCAATTGGAGAGGCTTTTTTGCACCACCCGATGTTAGTCAAGAAGATATAGAGGAGTATGGGCAGGTAATCCAAGAATTACTTAATCTAGAGAGCTGGCAGCAACTGCGCGCTGATCGTGGTTGGTCTCACTTATATTTGAGCGGTAGTAACTTCGAAGGTTTTCTTAACGAACAAGAGGGGGAGCTTTCAATGCTTCTAGATGAATTGGGATTACTCAATCAATGACAAAATTCTTTGATAACAAAGATCGCGTGGGCGCCTCTCTTATATTGGCTTTCTCACTTTTCTATTTGCGAAGTTCATGGTCTATTTCAATAGATCCATTCGATGCTGAGATTGGGTTCACTTCAAAAACATTGCCCATCTTTTTGGGTTCATGTGCGCTTGTAATTTCATTATTGTTATTGTTTATTTCCTATTTAAAGTCTGAGGGAGACTCTATTTCAGAGGGGGTACCTGGCTATGATTGGAAGCCAGTGCTGGCTTTAATACTTCTAATGGCTGCTTATGTCACACTATTTAGTTTTCTGGGCTTTGTATTGGCAAGCGCACTGTTCTTGCAGTCGGCATTCTTTCTCTTGGGAGAGCGCAGGCTTTTCGTTAGTCTTTCAGTATCACTAGGCCTAGTGTTATTTTTGTGGCTACTATTGACTCAAGTTTTCGGCTTATATCTTGATGAAGGCACTCTATATAGAGTGTTGGGGAGCTAGCATGATAGATGGGATTCTAATTGGATTACAAACAGCTTTTACCCCCATCAATTTGCTGATGGTTCTCGCCGGTTGTTTTGCTGGAACATTTATTGGCATGTTACCTGGACTTGGTCCTGTGTCTGCTATCGCGCTGATGATTCCAGTGACCTACGGCTTAGATCCGGCCTCTGGTTTAATACTGATATCTGGCGTCTACTATGGCGCCGTCTTCGGCGGCTCTACCTCTGCCATTCTCATTAATGCTCCGGGTGTTTCGGGAGCCGTCGCAACGGCATTTGATGGATACCCCATGGCGCAGAGTGGTAATGCGGGTAAGGCGCTCGCTATAGCCGCCTATAGTTCATTTGCTGGGGGTACTATTGGCGCCGTACTCTTATTGCTATGCGTTCCTTTTCTTGCCAGCGTTAGCCTGAGTTTTCAATCTTCGGAATACTTTGCTTTGATGGTCTTTGGCTGCACTGCAGTTGCCGCTTTCTCTGGGAAAGGTCAGGTATTAAAGGCCGTTTTAATGACGTTGGTGGGCTTAATGCTTGCAACTGTGGGAGAAGACCCGTCGGGTGCTCAACGACTGACCTTCGGTAATCCCGAGCTCTCAGATGGCATCAGCTTCCTTTTGTTGTCGATGGCCACATTTGCGCTCGCCGAGGCCTTGTCTATGGTTTTGAAGGGTAAGTCTAAATCAAACGGCAATGAATCTAAGGAAATGGCTAAAGTTAGCTTTAAGTCTCTTAGGCTAAGTCGAGACGAGGTAAAAGAAATTGCAATACCCGTTGGACGATCTTCTTTGTTGGGTTTTTTAGTTGGGGTCTTGCCGGGTGCCGGCGCTACAATTGCGTCATTTTTAGGGTATGGAATGGAGCGTAACCTCGCATCGGAAGAGCAAAAGAAGTTGTTTGGTAAAGGTAGCCCAATCGGATTAGCCGCACCTGAAACCGCAAATAATGCAGCATCGACAGGCTCATTTGTACCGCTTTTGACTTTAGGAATTCCTGGGTCTGCCACTACTGCGATAATGCTTGGTGCACTGTTGTCTTATGGCGTCCAACCAGGGCCGCGGCTTTTTATTGATAATCCAGCGGTTTTTTGGTCGGTTATTGTTTCGATGTATCTTGGGAATATTGTCCTATTGATACTCAACCTGCCTTTGATTCCCTATATAGCGAAAATATTGCAGGTGCCTCGTCAATTCTTAACACCTATTATTTTATTCCTTTCGCTAATGGGTGTGTATTTGGTGTCCTTTAATCCCGCTGAGCTATCAATTATGTTAGTGATCGGCGTCATTGCATTAGCTTTTAGGATCTTGGATTATCCCCTTGCACCCATGCTTCTTGGTTTTATTCTCGGTGGTATGCTTGAAGATAATTTACGCAGAGCACTGTTGATATGGGACGGTAGCTATGATTTTCTTTGGCAGCGCCCGCTCACAGCTACCATAATGATGGTAACGCTAATAATAATACTAACACCTGTTTTTAGTGCTCTGTTCAAACGTGCACGGGGAAAACGTTAAGCTAATTCTAAGTATCTAGTTACCTAATTGATGCTAGGCAGATAGCGCTCGGATAACACCACGAATTTCGGCAAGACCCTTTAGTCGACCAATACCCGAATAACCTGGATTCACAGTTTTAGCTATATCATCCATCATTTGATGGCCATGGTCAGGGCGAAAAAAGATCTCCACTGCAGTACTTTCATCATTTTGTATTCGCCCTTTTTCTTCATCTAATAACTCACGAATAACGCTAACCATGTCGGCATCACTGTCTAAATGATTAGCCTCATAAAAAGACCTTTGTTCATCTTGATCTCGGCTAACGCCACGCAAATGTGCGAAATGTATACGAGAGCCAAATCGACGCGCCATTTCAGGTAGGTCGTTATCAGGTCGACTGCCATAAGAACCAACACAAAGAGTTATACCATTTGACGGGCTGGGTTGTTCCGTAAATAATCTGTCAAGGTCATCTGCCGTACAAATAATTCTGGGAAGCCCCAGCATGTCCCTAGGCGGATCATCCGGATGAATCGCAAGTTTTACGCCAAGTGCTTCAGCTTTTGGTAATACTTGAGCAAGAAAATTATACAAATTAGCTTGGAGTTCAGTTCGGCCAATATGTTGATATTGTACCAAAGCTTTTCTAAAATCCTCAAGGCTGTAGCTTTCGGTCATTTTCCCGGGCAAGCCAGCAATAATGTTGTCAGTCAACTGATCACGCTCCTTAACCGACATTCGCTGATACGTATCTTTGGCCTCTTTGATCTCTGCTTCGGTATAGTCTGCTTCCGCATGAAATCTTTCTAAGATAAATAGATCAAAAGCCGCAAATTTTCTTTGATCAAAACGCAGTGCAAAGGCACCAGTATTTAATCGATAGGCAAGATCCGTTCGAGTCCAATCAATGACCGGCATAAAGTTGTAACAGATCGTTTTTATGCCGCAGTGTGCAAGGTTTTCCATTGTTTCGATCCAGCTTTGGATAAGGACCTGACACCCATCTTTACCCAACTTTATATCTTCATGGACAGGAATACTCTCAACAACAGACCAAAATAACGAACTCATCGTACGGTTGTCAGATTCAATCAAACTCTGATGCTCACGAATGGCATCTATTTGCCACACCTCTCCAGTGGCCACTTGATGTAACCCGCTAACAATATCGGTGGCGCCTGTCTGCCTTATATCAGAAATAGTTACAGGATCATTTGGGCCAAACCACCTCCATGATTCACGCATGATTTACTTCCCTAGGCTTTGCTAAAAACAGATTTAAAGCAGTTTTAATATCTGACTGCTTTAGTATTTTATAAGTATCTAATACATCCCTCATAAACCCTATAGAATCAATAAAGTTAAAGCTATCGGCACCGGCAACAACAAGAAAATGATGGATAGTTTCCATATCATTTTGATATTCCACACTAAATTTATCGCTTAGAGGATCATTTAGCTCCCCTGTGCTCAACGCTTTTTCGATATAGACGACCCAGGCCGCAACAAAAAAGCTCATTAATTTAGTATCGGCATTTTGCGCCAATGCATTATCAATACTAGGAAACCAGCGTAGACGTATTTTCTGCGAACTGTCACTGTTCACTTGTTGAGTACGATAAGGGGTGCCGCTGTTATGAAAACGCTGGATCACATCAGAAATATAGTCCTCACCCCTGCAGTCTTTGGGAATATCAGTAACAGGTAACAAATTTTCGTAAAGCGCCTTTTGGGCAAATTTAAGAATGTAAGGTTCTTTCAGGGCCTGATGAATCATTTCTCGGTTATCTAGATAACCCAACACCGAGATAATGGAATGTCCCGCATTAAGAAGCCGCAGCTTCATCTGTTCATACAGAAAAATATCGTCAGTAAAAAGAGCGCCTACCTGGTCCAGAGCAGGCCTTACGCTGGCAAATTTATCTTCAATTACCCACTGAGTAAAAGGTTCTGCAGAGACAGGCCAAGCATCATCAAACTCGAACGTTGAGTTGACTAATTGGTTTAAAGATTGATCTGTTGCGGGAGATACTCTATCCACCATAGATGAGGCGAAACTTACATTTTTTTCTACCCAGCCTAAAACGTCTTTTGCATGCAGTTCTAGCAACATATTGACACCTTCACGCAACGTTACTCCACCGCTCTGAATATTGTCACAACAAATCACACTCAGTGGGGCTGCTTCATCTTTACTGCGCTGGATAATAGCCGCCGCGATATACCCATAGATCGAACGAGGACGCTCAAGACTATTTTTGTCCGCGACTATATTTGGATGGTCGCTGTCTATGTATCCGGAGGATAGACAGTAACCCTTCTCGGTGATCGTTGTAGTCGCTAGTTTAATATTGGTGTCAGCTAGCTGGTTAATTACAGCGACAGGGTTCTCTGGCGCTACCAGAATATCGAGAATAGAGCCTATAATTCTGAATTCTATCTGACTCCCTAGGGTTGCTTCAGTATAAAGGAAGTCCTGTGGTTTCAATACGTCTCTAATTTTACTAGAGCGCATAGAGACACCAATAATGCCCCACTCTAAATCACCTTGTCCGAGGAGTTTATCTATATATACAGCTTGATGACAGCGATGAAAGTTACCTACCCCAAAGTGCACTATCCCGGGTTTAATACCGTCTCGATCATAGTTTTCTTTGGAAATATGATATTTTTTATCCACCACTTTTTCTAAAATATTTGCAAGATTTTTTTGACTAAGTTGCTGCATAATTTATTGACTCAACAAGCTATTAATTAAACAAGCCAGGTAAAAACAGAGTTGTGCTAGGTAGGTAGGTAACCAGAGCAAGGACTGCTATAAATACAAGATAAAAAGGCCAAATAGAGCGCAAGGTATCTTCAATGCGAATACCGCCTACAGCGCAGGCCACAAAAAGGACGGTCCCCACAGGTGGAGTGACCAAGCCTAGACCTAGATTAAGAATAAGCATAATGCCGAATTGAACGGGGTCCATGCCGATCCCCACCATAACAGGAAGAAAAATAGGGGTGGTAATCACTATAAGAGGTGACATATCCATGAAGGTGCCCAACATCAAAAGCACTAAATTAACGATCAGTAAGATAATCAGTGGGTTGTCTGATATTGTCAGTAGTGCTGTGGAGAGCTGAACCGGCACTTCCATCACAGCGAGTAACCATCCAAAAGACGCCGCCGTCCCGATAATTAAAAGTATCATAGCCGTTGTTTTGACTGCATTAATACTTGCAGTAACAAAGCCCTTCCAATCGAGAGAGCGATAAACAAAGACTGCCACAATTACTGTATAGATAACCGCGATAGCTGACGATTCGGTAGCAGTGAAAATTCCGGATAAAATTCCGCCTAGAATAATAAATACCGTAAATAACCCGGGTAATGCCCCGACAAAATGCCGCAGTACCTGCCGCCAACCGGGAAAAGTACCGCTGGAATAACCTCTTTTCACTGCAACTAGATAAGTGACTAACATCAGACCTAGACCCAAGAGGATTCCCGGCACTATGCCTGCTAAAAATAAAGAACCTATTGATAGGCCACCGCCCGCTGAAATAGCATAAATAATCATATTGTGGGACGGGGGAATCAAAAGGCCTGTGGTGGCTGCTGTAGCGGTTACATTTACCGCATAATCTGCGTCATACCCTTGCTTTTTCATCATAGGAATTAACGTTGAGCCCATAGCCGACGCACTAGCTACTGCAGAACCAGATATAGCGCCAAACATCATACTAGAACTGACATTAACTAAGCCTAGTCCGCCCCTAACGCTGGCTAAAAGGGAATGCGCAAATTTAACCAGACGTTCAGCAATGCCGGATTGATTCATCAACTCACCAGCATAGATAAAAAACGGAATCGCCATCAGAGCAAAAACATTCATTCCTGCGGCCATCCGTTGAAAAGCAACCACTAACGGTATATCGAGATATACCATGGTGGCTAAGGATGCTAAACCAAGTGAAAAAGCAACTGGTACACCAATCACAAGAAGAATGATGAGAGCCCCAAAGAGTATTAGTAGTTCCATAGTTTATCTCTTGACAGCTTCAGTATTTATCGGTGGATTAATTGAATTCTCAGGAGTAACAGCAAGCATCAGCCTTTCCAGCGCAAAAATACTGATGAATAAACCAGCGGCCGCAA
>TARA_B110000483_G_scaffold27778_1_pt1 | contig 16394 bp, 12 predicted proteins | sample TARA_B110000483 | Tara Oceans TARA_B110000483 (sample SAMEA4398176) | marine metagenome | biome: Polar Biome; feature: [SRF] surface water layer (ENVO:00010504); material: water (ENVO:00002006), including particulate matter (ENVO:01000060) such as... | depth 5 m
GAAACTTTGTTGTCTTTTATAAAATCTTGGTTAACTAAAGTATTGTCTTTAAAGAAACGCTTTATTTTTCCTTTAGCAATATTATCTAGCATTGCTTCTGGCTTTCCTTCTTGACGCAACTGTTCTTTTGCAATTTCAATTTCTTTTTCAATGACAGAGGCATCTACACCTTCTTCATTTAAAGCAATTGGATTCATCGCTGCGGCCTGCATTGCAACGTTCTTAGAGACTTCAGCAGCATTATCAATAACAGAAGATAAACCGACAAGAGTTGCAATTTTATTTCCCGCGTGTATGTATGATCCAACAAAAGGGGCTGTTAAAATTTTAAAATTACCGATTTCAATTTTTTCACCTATTACACCCGTTTGCTCAGTTAATTTTTCAGCTACAGTCATTCCTTGAAATTCAGAAGATAAAAAATCATCCAAAGAATCATAATTCATGGCTCGATCGGTAAGTGCAGTTGCTAATGACAAATAAGAATCATTTTTAGCAACAAAATCAGTCTCACAATTTAAGGAAACAATAACGCCTCGAGTGTTTTTATCATTCACTTTAGCTAGAACTGCTCCTTCAGAAGAATCTCTGTCGGCACGATTGGCAGCTACTTTTTGTCCTTTTTTTCGTAAACCTTCTACAGCTTTGTCAAAATCGCCTTCTGCTTCAACAAGTGCTTTTTTACAGTCCATCATCCCAGCTCCAGTGGCTTGGCGGAGTTTATTTACTTCAGATGCAGTAATTTTCACAGTTTTATTATTTTATAAATCGTTAGTCTTTATTTTTTTTTCGTTTGACGCTTCAGCTTTTACTTCAGGATCTGCAATAGCTTTTTCAACAACTGGGGCAGCTTCTTCAGCAGCGATGGTTAATTCAGCTTTTTTAGCAGCAACCTCCATGTCTTTTGCGTCACTAGCGGCAGCTCCTTCTTTTTCGCTTTGACGTTCTTTAAGACCCTCAGCAAGTGCTTCAGTTACAAGACCTAAAATCTTGTCAATTGATTTTGAAGCATCATCATTTGAAGGAATTACAAAATCAACATCACGCGGATCAGAATTGGTATCCACCATAGCAAAAATTGGAATTTTCAATTTTTGGGCTTCTTTTACGGCAATGTGTTCGCGAGTAGTATCTACTATAAACAAAGCACCAGGAAGGCGAGTCATTTCTGTAATTGAGCCTAAGTTTTTTTCTAATTTAGCACGTTGACGGTCAACTTGTAAACGTTCTTTTTTTGAAAGCGTTTCAAAAGTACCATCTTTCTTCATACGATCAATAGCACTCATTTTCTTGACAGCCTTTCGAATGGTCACAAAGTTCGTAAGCATCCCACCAGGCCAACGCTCAGTGATATAGGGCATATTTACCGCTTTTGCTTTTTCAGCAACGATATCTTTTGCTTGTTTTTTTGTTGCAACAAACAGGATTTTACGTCCTGAAGCTGCTATCTTCTTTAAAGCTTCATTAGTTTCTCCAATCTTTGCAACAGTTTTGTAAAGGTTGATGATATGAATACCATTACGCTCCATATAGATATAAGGAGCCATGTTTGGATTCCATTTACGGGTTAAATGTCCGAAATGGACACCTGCATTTAGCAGGTCATTTACTTCTGGTTTTGCCATTGTGTTTTAGTTTACGTTCCTTTTGTATAGCAACAAGTATTTTAATACTTATTTAGATGCTAAACTAATATCCGCCTTGACGGTTTAAGCAACTGGTTAATTAATAAATAAATGAACTTTGTTTTGCACAAGGCAAAACGAGTACCAATTATCGTTTTGAGAATTGGAATTTTTTTCTTGCTTTCTTTTGACCGAACTTCTTACGTTCAACCATGCGTGGATCACGCGTCAATAAACCCTCTGGTTTTAATTCTGTGCGGTGTTCTTCATTAATTTGGCAAAGAGCCCTTGAAATTGCAAGGCGAACAGCTTCAGCCTGACCATTAGATCCTCCACCCTTTACAGTTACTTTCAAATCATAATTTCCTTCAGTATTGGTTAACACAAAAGGTTGTTGGATTTTATATTGTAGAGTAGGGGTAGGGAAATAGGTTGTGTAATCTTTTTTGTTAACCGTGATCGAACCCTTTCCTTCGCTAACAAAAATTCGGGCTACAGAGGTTTTTCGACGGCCAATAGTATGAACAGTATCCATTATAAATATTCGTTTATGTTAACGGTTTTAGGGTTTTGTGCTTCTTGTTGGTGTTCTGCACCACTGAAAACACGTAAGTTTCTAAATAAATCAGCACCTAATTTGTTTTTAGGAAGCATTCCACGAACTGCATTTTCTACAAGACGAGTATCTTTTTTATTATGCAATTGAGTTGCATTAAGAATACGTTGCCCTCCAGGATAGCCAGTGTGACGGATATATTCTTTTTGTTCCCATTTATTTCCACTCAAAGTTACATTTGCTGCGTTAACGACAATAACATTGTCACCACAGTCAACATGAGGAGTGTAATTGGTTTTGTATTTACCACGTAAAAAATTAGCAATTATTGCGCAAACTCTCCCAAGAGGAAGGTTTTTCACATCTACCACAACCCACTCCTTATTGACAGTGTTAGCATTGGCAGAAATTGTTTTGTAACTTAATGTATTCACAATAGATAATTTAATCCGCTAAAAATTGCTTCAACGGGCTGCAAATGTACAATTATAAATTACTTTGGAAAAATTTTTTATTCTAATTTTCTGCCATATTAAAAAGAATCAATTTTTTTAATTAGTGAGCTTCTAGCCAATTGTTTCCAACACCAACGTCAACCACTAAAGGCACATTGATTTCAAAGGCATTTTCCATTTCACTTTTCACCATCTCCCTAAGGGCATTTACTTCTTCTTTTGGAACATCAAAGACAAGTTCATCATGAACCTGTAATAACATCTTAGACTTCCATTTTTCATTTTGTAAGCGATCTTGAATGGCAATCATTGCCAGTTTGATTATGTCGGCGGCACTACCTTGTATGGGAGCGTTTACAGCATTGCGTTCTGCAGCTCCTCGCACAATAGCATTTTGAGAGTTAATGTCTTTCAAATAGCGTCTTCTTCCTAAAACCGTTGAAACATATCCATGATCTCTAGCAAAATTAATTTGGTCTTGTATATATGCTCTTAATTTTGGATAGGTAGCGTAATAGGTTTCAATAAGCTCTTTTGACTCATTTCGATTTAGATTTGTTTGTTGACTCAACCCAAAAGCTGAAACACCATAAATTATTCCAAAATTTACAGTTTTGGCATTGCTTCGTTGCTCTCTAGTTACATCTTTTAAGGGGACATTAAAAACTTTAGCTGCGGTGGTACGATGGATGTCCTCATTATTTTGAAATGCAGAGAGCATTTCTTGATCACCACTGAGTGCAGCAATAATTCGTAATTCAATTTGAGAATAATCGGCAGCTAACAATAAATGATTATCATCACGTGGAATAAATGCTTTTCTAACCTGTTTTCCACGTTCCGTCCGGATGGGAATATTTTGAAGATTCGGATTATTACTACTCAAACGACCTGTTGATGCTACTGCTTGATTATAGACAGTATGAACCCTTCTGGTTTTCGAATCAATCTCATTTGGGAGAGCATCCACATAAGTATTTTGTAATTTTTGAAGAGACCTCCAATCTAAAATTTCTTTTATGATAGGATGGTCTTTTGCTAAATAAGATAAAACATCTTCTGCAGTTGAATATTGGCCTGTTTTAGTTTTCTTGGGCTTATCAATTAATTTTAATTTATCAAATAGGATAAGGCCTAATTGTTTCGGAGAAGCTAAATTAAAAGCTTCCCCGGCAACTTCAAAAATAGTGGCTTCTAATTTTTGAATATCCTCGGTTAAGGAAAAGGATAAAGACTTTAAAAAAGGGACATCTAAATTGATCCCTTCACATTCCATACTTGTTAAAACAGAAACCAGTGGAAGCTCTACTTTTTGATAAAGCTCTAATGTTTTCGCCGCAGTCATTTCTTCCTGAAAATGTTTTTTCAACTGAAGAGTAATATCAGCATCTTCAACTGCATATTCAGTTTGTTTTTCTAGAGGAACTTCTCGCATAGTCCCCTGGTTTTTCCCCTTTTTGCCAATAAGTTCGGTAATTGATTGTGCGGAATAGTTTAAATAGGTTTCAGCTAGGGTATCCATATTATGACGCATGTCAGGATTAATCAAATAATGCGCAATCATAGTGTCAAATAAGGGAGCATTTACTCGGACATCATAATTTCTAAGTACTTTAAGATCGTATTTGAGGTTGTGGCCAATTTTTTCAATTTCTGAATGCTCAAAAAAAGATTTAAAAGGCTCTAAAATTTCAAGGACTTCCGCTCTATTTTCTGGTAGTGCTAAATAATAACCCTTTCCTTTACTCCAAGAAAAGGCAATCCCGACTAATTCTGCTTCCAAGGCGTTTATTGATGTAGTTTCTGTATCAAAGCACACGCTCTTTTGTTGGAGTAACTTTTTTAGAAGTTTTTTAGCAGCAAGCTTGGAATTAACATATTGATACCAATGTTGAGTTGTTTTTTGACCTTTTCGATTGTCAATGCTACTATCGGTTATAGTTCCACTTCCTGGAGATGCAAAGAGGTCAAATTGCTGTCCTTTATTTGAAGGTTCAGAAGGTGTTTTCGCCGCATCAGTTTCAGAGGGTTTAAAAAGTTTTTTAAAATTATCAGCCATACGACGGAATTCCAATTCTTCGAAAAGATCGTTCACTGCTTTTTCGTCTGGACTAGTTAATTCATATGCCTCAGCTTGAAAAGTTACAGGGACATCTAATAGAATAGTGGCTAGTTTTTTTGATAAAAGACCTAATTCTTTATTGGCTTCAATTTTTTCTTTAAGCTTCCCTTTAATTTCATGAGTATTTTCTAAAAGCGACTCAATGCTGCCATATTCTTTCAAAAACTTTTTTGCGGTTTTATCTCCCACTCCCGGCAAACCAGGAATATTATCAACGGCGTCTCCCATCATTCCTAAATAATCAATCACTTGCTCGGGGCGTTCGATTTCAAACTTTGCTTGAACTTCGGGGATTCCCCAAATTTCAATTCCATTTCCCATTCTGGCTGGGCGATACATAAATATATTTTCTGAAACCAGTTGAGCAAAATCTTTATCGGGAGTTACCATAAAGACTTTAAAATCTTCTTTTTCAGCTTGTTTGGCGAGTGTTCCTATAATATCATCCGCCTCAAAGCCTATTTTTTCTATCACAGGAATATGCATTGCTTTTAAAATTTTCTGGATATAAGGCACTGCAATCTTTATAGCTTCTGGAGTTTGGTCTCTGTTGGCTTTGTAGTCTGTATAAAGTTCATTTCGACTCGCAGACCCTCCTTTATCAAAACAAACGGCAAGATGGTCAGGCTTTTCTCTTTTAATTACATCTAATAATGAATTGGTAAATCCTAAAATTGCTGATGTGTCCATTCCTTTGGAGCTAATCCTTGGATTTTTAATAAATGCATAATATCCTCTAAAAATTAGAGCAAATGCATCTAAAAGAAAAAGGCGTTTTTGTTTACTCATAGGCTAAATATATAAAACACAATAACACTGCTAACATCATTGTATTTTATTTAATAACAGGCTAATTTTTTTTGAAATTTCTGTTTTTTCCAAGCCAAGTTCCTTATGTAAAACTTTTGTTTTTCCATGCGAAATAAATCGATCAGGAACTCCTTCTAGTTGAATAGGTATTTGATATCCTTCTTTTACAGTAAATTCAATGATTGCACTTCCTGCACCTCCTAAACAGGCTCCTTCTTCAAACACCATAATTGCCTTAAATGTTTTACAAATCGTATGTAATAATTCTGAGTCTAGCGGCTTAACAAAACACATGTCATAATGCGCAAAAGACTCAGCATCTTCTTTGTGTTCTAACGCCTCACTAACAACCTTGGCTAAGGTTCCAAAAGATAGCAGGGCAATGGTATCTCCTTTTTTGAGTAATTGCCCTTTTCCCCATTCAACTTTTTCAAATTGCGTTGTGAGTTTCGTCTGTTCGCTAAAACCTCTAGGATATCTAATTGCGAGGGGATGCTGTATGCCAAGCTGGGCAGTAAATAATAGATTTTGAAGTGCATTGGCATCTTTGGGAGAAGCAATTTCAAGATTGGGTATGCAGCGTAAAAAAGCAATGTCAAAAACACCATGATGGGTAGGACCGTCATGACCTACAATTCCAGCGCGATCGATACAAAAAACAACTCCTAAATCTTGGAGGGCAACATCATGAATTACTTGATCATAGGCCCTTTGTAAAAAGGTTGAATAGATTACACAAAACGGGATCATTCCTTCGGCAGCCATTCCAGCAGCGAGCGTAACGGCGTGTTGTTCAGCAATTCCAACGTCTATACAGCGCGAGGGGAGTGATTCCATCATTTTAACTAAGCCACTTCCGGTTGGCATTGCAGGAGTGATGGCAATAATCTGCTCATTTTTTTTTGCCAAACGGAGCAGTGTTTCCCCCAAAACATCTTGATACTTTAGTTTTTGATGCTTTTCAACTTTACTGAGTTTTCCTGTGAGTGGATCAAATTTTCCAGGTGCATGGTAGGTCACTTGCTCTTTTTCAGCTACAGGAAGGCCTTTGCCTTTTGTGGTAACAATATGAATAATTCGCGGACCTTGTATATTTTTTTGTTGATTTAAAACCTTTACCAGTGACTTAATATTGTGACCGTCTAAAGGGCCTGAATAATTTAAATTTAAAGATTCAAAAAAGTTGGGTGTAGTTGGATGCTCTTTTTTTACCGTTTCAAAATAATTTTTTAAAGAGCCAACACTGGGATCAATTGCCATGGTGTTATCATTCAAAATAACCAATAAATTTGCTTGAGTAGTTCCTAAATGATTGAGCGCTTCAAAAGCCATTCCATTTGCAATTGATGCATCCCCAACCACTGCAATATGTTGTCTTTTGTTGTGTTTTAGGCCTGAACTTAAAGCCATGCCTAAGGCCGCAGAAATGGCAGTTCCAGCATGTCCTGTTCCAAAAGCGTCATAAGGACTTTCTTTTCTTTTAGGAAAACCACTAATCCCTCCTTTCTGACGAAGGTTGATAAAGTCAGCTTCTCTTCCCGTCAATATTTTGTGACCATAAGCTTGATGGCCTACATCCCAAATTAAAATATCGTTCGGTGTGTCAAAACAATAGTGAAGGGCAACGGTCAGCTCAACAGTTCCTAGACTAGAGCCTAAATGACCCTCTCCTTTAGCTAATAAATAAATAATTTTTTTTCGTAATGCATCTGCAAAATCTGGTAATTCTTTTTCGGAAAGCTTTCTTAATTCTCTAGGATTTTGGATTGATGCAAAACGATTTTCTAACATATTGTAAAGATAAGGGAAAAGCAAATTTATTAAGTGCCTTTGGAATTTGTATTTTTGAATATGGAATTAGACGATAAGTATTTTATGAACCAAGCTTTGGCTGAAGCAGTAAAGGCTTCTTTTATGGATGAAGTTCCTGTCGGAGCAATTGTTGTTGTTGACAAACGAATCATAGCACGTGCACACAATTTAACTGAACGCCTAAATGACGTGACTGCTCATGCTGAGATGCAAGCCATTACTTCAGCTGCAAATTACTTGAACGGCAAATACTTATTAGGCTGTACCCTATATGTGACTTTGGAGCCTTGTGTCATGTGTGCAGGTGCTTTATCATGGAGTCAATTAGATCGGATAGTTTTTGGAGCCAATGATTCCAAGCGTGGATTTCAACAGGCAGGTATTAATTTGCATCCGAAAACCATTCTTAGCGGAGGAGTTATGGCAGAGGAAGCTAAATTTTTAATTGACACTTTTTTTGCTAAAAAAAGAAAATAAAAAAAGCGTTTCATTAATGAAACGCTTTTGTCTTAGTAATAATATATAAATTACAACACGGTAATACTCGAAGCTTGCTTCCCTTTTTTACCATCTTCTTCTACATATTCTACTTTTGCCCCTTCTCTAAGGGTCACGCCATTTAGGGCTGAAATGTGAACGAAAACGTCTTCTCCAGACTCATCGTTTGTAATGAAACCAAATCCTTTAGCTTCATTGAAAAATTTAACTGTACCAGTCATTGTTTATTTTATTAATTATGCGGCAAAGGTAAACTTAAAATTTATTTTAGCTTACTTTTTAATGCCTTTTATTTTCAGAAAGCTTTGACTATCAATATTTTTCGTTTTTTTTAGATGATTTTTTTAAAAAAAAAGTGTTGTAAATAATAAAAAGGGCGAGCTTTATTTCTTGTTCATTTTTTTTATATTTTCATCACTCATTGTATAATCTTCAAGGCGCTTTCCTTTCCAATGGTAGAATAAAAAAAGAGGTAAATAAATAAAAGCCCCACCTAGAACTGTAAATCCAATGATACGCTCTCCAAAGCTAAAGTCAACTTGATTTTTGTAATACATTCCCGTTAATAAGGCGCATATTAGTATGAAAAACAACATCCTTAAGACTATTTTCATCAGATTAAATTATTCTTTTTTGTAAAGGTAGATTTAAGAGATAATTCTTCAAACTGAACTTGACTTATGGATGCCGGGGCATCGATCATAATATCTCGTCCACTATTGTTTTTTGGAAAAGCAATAAAATCACGAATGGTTTCCTCACCTCCCAAAATAGCTACTAAACGATCAAGACCAAAAGCGACTCCGCCATGAGGAGGTGCTCCAAATTGAAATGCATTCATCAAGAAACCAAATTGACCTTGGGCTTCTTCCTCAGTAAAACCTAGTAAATCAAATATCTGTGATTGTAGAGCTTTATCATGAATTCGGATAGAACCTCCACCAATTTCATTACCATTTAAAACTAAATCATAAGCATTGGCTTTTACGGCTCCTGGATTAGTTTTTAATAGCTCGAGTTGATCTAGTTTAGGAGAGGTAAAAGGATGGTGCATTGCGTGGTAGCGTTTGTTTTCTTCATCCCATTCTAACAAAGGAAAATCCGTTACCCACAGCGGAGCAAATTCTTCTGGATTTCTTAATCCTAAGCGTTTTGCCAGTTCCATTCTAAGAGAACTCAATTGAGCTCTTGTGGTATGAATTTCTCCAGAAAGCACTAAAATTAAATCCCCTGTATTTGCCTCACATCGTCTTGCCCATTTGGCTAGATCCTCAGCTTTGAAAAATTTATCTACAGAAGACTTGTAACTTCCATCTAAATTACATTTTACCCAAATCAACCCTTTAGCTCCAATTTGAGGACGCTTTACCCAATCAATAAGGCCATCAATTTCTTTTCTTGTCATATCAGCTGATTGGGGCACGGCAATTCCAACCACTAATTCTTGACTGTCAAAAACTTCAAAACCCTTGCCTTGCGACAAGTCATTAAGCTCAAAAAAAGTCATTCCAAAACGAATATCAGGCTTATCATTTCCATAGGTTTTCATAGCCTCCTCATAGGATATTCTCGGGAATGGTTTGGGCTCAATGTTTTTAATCGTTTTTAATAAATGTTGGGTCAATCCTTCAAACTGATTTAAAACATCTTCCTGGTCAACAAAGCTCATTTCACAATCAATCTGTGTAAATTCGGGTTGACGGTCAGCTCTTAGATCTTCGTCTCGAAAACATTTTACAATTTGAAAATATTTATCTATGCCTCCTACCATCAACAATTGCTTAAAGGTCTGCGGAGACTGAGGCAAGGCGTAAAATTGTCCCTCATTCATACGAGAGGGAACAACAAAATCTCTTGCCCCTTCCGGGGTAGATTTAATTAAATAAGGGGTTTCAACATCAATAAAACCTGCATCGTTTAAATAATTCCGCACTGCCATTGAAACTTTAGAACGAAACATCAATTTTTCCTTTACAGAATTTCTTCGAATGTCTAAGTAACGATATTGCATTCGCAACTCTTCCCCGCCATCTGTTTTGTCTTCGATAGTGAAAGGAGGATTTTTAGATGTATTTAATATAGTCAGATTTTCTACTAAAACTTCTATATCTCCTGTACTAATAGCTAAATTTTTAGATTCTCTTTCAATTACTGTTCCTACAACTTGTATAACAAATTCTCTTCCTAATCCTTGGGCTTTTTTAAATATATCTTTTGAGGTTCGTTCTTCGTCAAAAATCAATTGCGTTATACCATAGCGATCTCTGAGATCTGTCCAAATGATGAATCCTTTATTTCTGTTTCTATGAACCCAGCCCGCCAGGGTCACGGTTTGATTTAAGTATTCAAGGGAGAGTTCTCCACAGTTATGGGATCTATACATAATATATTAATGTACTGTAAAATTAAAAAATCCTAAGGTTCAAACCTCAGGATTTTGATTTCTTTATAAAACTCTTTTAAGCCAAAGCTTAAATGAATAAACTATTGAGAAGGTAGATGGAACAATGACCAAGGTTAAAAAGGTGGCAAAAGTCAATCCAAATATAACTGTCCAAGCCAATGGCCCCCAGAAAACAACGTTATCTCCACCTATATAAACCTTAGGATCCCATTCAGATAACAATGAGAAAAAGTCAATATTTAAACCAATTCCTAAAGGGATAAGTCCTAAAACAGTTGTGATGGCTGTAAGAATTACCGGCCTTAAACGAGCTGTTCCTCCCTCAACAATAGCTTCAGTAACCAGCTTTTTTCCTAATAACTCGCCTTCTTTAAGCTTTTCAGATTGACTTTTTCGATCGATTAGTAATTGGGTATAATCTAAAAGGACGACTCCATTATTCACAACAATTCCAGCCAATGCAATAATTCCCATCATTGTCATTAAAATTACAAATGGCATTTGGAAAGCCATTAAGCCTAAAAATACACCTGTAAAACTCAAGAAAATAGAGAGTAAAATAATGACTGGCTTGGATACGGAGTTAAATTGAAAGACTAATAAAAGCAAAATTAATCCAAGGGCACTAGCAAGGGCTTTTGTCAAGAAACTCATGTTTTTTTCTTGTTCTTCAATTTCTCCAGAAAACTTAAAATTAACACCATTGGGCAGCGAATATCCATTCAGAGCTTTTTTCACATTACCAACTACTGCGTTTGCATTATATCCTGCAAGAACAGACGAATATAGAGTTACAACACGATTAAGTTGTCTGTGTTTTATAGCACTGAAACTGGTGCTTTTTTCTTGTTCTATCAAGGATGAAACGGGGATCTCTTTGATACGACCATTTGCAGGATCTCTGAAAATGATATTTTGATTGAATAAAGCATTTTTATCATATCGATTTGCTTTATTAAACCTAACATTGATATCATAGTCATCACCATCTTTTTTAAAAACACCAGCTTTAGAACCAAATAGAGAGGTTCTCAACAGCTGACCAACTTGTCCTGCAGAAACTCCAAGTTCTCCTGCCTTTTGCCTATCCAAAGTTAGCTCAAGGCCAGGCTTATTTTTATTTACGTTAATTTTCAGCTCCTCAACACCAGAAATATTTACTTTATTTAAATATTCTTTCATTTTCTCTGCAGTCTGTATTAGATCTAAATAGTCTTTTCCATTAATTTCTATAGTTACAGGATATCCTGCTGGTGGTCCCTTTGCATCTTTTTCCACGGAAATAGATACACCAGGGAATTTTCCAATAAGTTGCTTTTGAACCTCTTTTCTAAAAGATTCACTAGAAACACCTTGACGGAATTTAAACTCTTGCATGGTCAATGTAATTTTACCTTTATTTGGTAGTTCATTTGTATTTCCATTATCTATCTCTGGATTTCCCGCACCCTCACCGACTTGAGCCACCATTGACTCTACAAGAATATTCACACCAGCCCTGTTATAAATGTCACTTTCGATTACAGATAAAACTTCTTTTTCAATACGTTTTGTTGTTTCGTTTGTTTTAGAAATTGCTGTGCCTTCAGGGTATTCAATAAATATAAAAATCTGTTGTGGCTGATTATCTGGAAAGAATTCCACTTTAGGAGGAAAAATACTCATCAAAGCAAAAGAAGAAAATAAAAGCAAGAATGTACCTCCAAGAAACATAAAGGGCTTATTGCCACTAAGGGCATAGGATAAGAAGCGTCTATAGCCATTTTCAAGACTTACCAAAAAGTTATTTTGAAAGGATAATGCCATTTTTTTGATAAAGAACTTATAGAGCCAAAATAACAGAGGAACTAATAACATAAGGTTTCCAAAAACACGAATATTTGGAGATCCAAACAACAGAATGATCCCTAGTCCTCCCATAAAAATAGTAATTCGCCATAAACTTTTTGTACTAATTTCCCGGTCGCTAATCTCCATAAATTGAGATACAAGCATGGAATTAAAAAAAACAGCAACCACTAGTGAAGAGCCTAGTACCACTGAAAGAGTGATTGGGAAATATATCATAAATTCACCCATCAACCCGGGCCAAGCACCCAAAGGAAGAAAAGCAGCAATAGTTGTTGCGGTTGATACTATAATAGGGAAAGCAATTTCTCCAATCCCAGATTTGGCGGCAGCAATTCTAGACATCCCTTCTTTTTCCATAAGTCTATAAACATTTTCTACTACCACAATTCCATTATCAACCAACATTCCTAACCCCATTACAAGACCGAAAAGCACCATTGTGTTGAGGGTATACCCCAAAGCAGATAAAATCATAAAAGACATGAACATTGACATTGGAATAGCAAAACCAACAAATAATGCATTTCGAAAGCCCAAAAAGAACATTAATACTGTTACTACTAAAATCACACCAAAGATGATACTATTGACTAATTCGCTTACTTGGTTTAGCGTTAAGTTGGATTGATCGTTTGAAACCTTAATATCAAGATTAGACGGCAATCCGATTTTTTGGGGTTGAGCCACTAATGCTTTAATTTCTTTCGAAGCAATTACTAGATTTTTCCCCCCTCTTTTCACAACATCAAGTAAAATGGCCTTATTTCCAAACGAACGCGCAAAAGATGTTTTCTCTTTTTCTTTAAATGAAATTTCAGCAATGTCACCTAAATAAACTGGCCCTCCATCTGTTTTAACCACAAAACCTTTTAATGTTTCAGGATCTTTAATCTCTCCTGTCAAACGTAATGTTCTTCTTTGACCACCACTTACAATGTTTCCACTTGAGATGGTAGTGTTTTCTCTCGAAATAGTATTTAAAATGTCATTGAAAGAGACTTTAGCCGCAGTCATTTTGTAAATATCTACCGCAACCTCTACTTCAAATAATTGAATTCCTCGAATATTAACCTCTTTGATTTGTGGTAATTGCTCGATTTGACTTTCTAGAAGTTCAGCATAAGTTTTTAATTGCTCGATTGGGTAGTCCCCATGTAAACTTATATTCAAAATGGGTTGTAATTCAGAAAAGTCAAGTTCAAAAATAGTAGGTTCTACTTTAGCATTGTTAAAAACAGGCCAGTCTGCCCCTGATTTAATTCCATCTACTAAATCTTTCACTTTTTGCTTAGCGACATTAATAGGAATATTTTCATCAAATTCAACATCAATTACAGAAAAATCTTCCGAAGAAGTCGATCGAATTTCAACCAAATTTGGAACGCCTTTTAACGCTTCTTCCAATGGGTCCGTAATGGTTCTTTCAATGTCTTCAGCTGTATTGCCTGGATATATTGTACTTACGAAAACTTTGGTATCATTGATTTCGGGAAAGGCTTCGCGAGGCATATTAAAATAAGAGCTAATGCCTAAAATTAAAAATATAGCCATAATTACATAGACAATTGTTTTATGGTCAATAGCCCATGAAGCAAGAATAAATTCTTTAGTTTTTGATTTTTTCATTGATCTTCCCATTATTATTTAATTAGGGTTACTTTTTGACCATTTACCAGAAGACTACCTCCTTCATCTACAATTAAGTCATTTGGTTTGATGCCTCCGATAACTTCAACCATTTCATTTTGAGATTTTCCCAAATTTACATAGTGTAGTTCAGAGGTAAAACCGTTATTTTCTTCTGGATTATTTAAAACAAAAACAAACGTTTCTCCACTTGCATTTTTCCTAATTACTCTAAGAGGAATCATTATTGCTTTTGAATTAGAATAATCAATCACACTTATGCGGGCATTTAAATTAGGTTTAATCAATCCTAAAGGATTTTCAATAGGAGCTTCAATTCTAAAGGTTCTATTGCTTGGTTGTATGAAGTTTCCTGTTTGACGAATAATTGTAGATTGGGTTTCATTTAGCACGGGAATATATACCGACGCTTTACTTCCTACAATAATATTTTTTAAATAGTTTTCGGGTACATCAGACTCTACATACATATGTTTAAGATTGACAATCCTTAAAATAGGAGATATTCCAGTAGCTACAGTCTCTCTTTTTTTTGCTATTATTTCATCAATAACCCCATTAAAAGGGGCATACATTTTAGTTTTAGCAAGCTGTTCTATCATTTGAGCAACTTGTTTTTTTTGTGTCTTATAGCGTGTTTTGGCCTCTAGAAACATCATCTCAGAGCCAATCTTTTGATCCCACAAGCGTTGGGTTCGTTCAAAAGTAGTTTTAGAAAGCTCTAATTGCAACTTCATTTGATCTAATTGATTTTGAAGACCAGCGTCATCAATTACAGCAAGTAAGGCTCCCTTCTTAACCTGTTGCCCTTCCAGAACTAAGATTTTTTCTAAAGGTCCACTAAACTCAGGAGTCATTAATAGATTTTGTCGTGTTTTAATATTGGCTTGAACCTCTACTGTATGATTGAATGAACTAGTTGCTATTTGATAAGCAGTTACTAAGGTTCTTTTTTCCTCACCAGTAAGAAATTTGATTTTGTCATTGACCAGTTTTAGTTCTTGGTTTAAATTATTTATTTGATTGGTATAATTCACTTTTTCTTTTTGTAATTCTTCTAGATTATTAGATGAGGAGTTTGCTTGCTGCATTTCGCCATTTCCTTCAATACATCCGAAAACTAGTATGCAAAAGCTGAGAGTAAAAATTAATTTTTTCATAATTATTTTTGTTGAGAAGTATTAAGAAGGGTCTCTAAGTTTAATTTTTTTTGAATTACACTTTGAATTGATTGTATGTAGTTATTTTGTGCGCCAAAAAGCTGAAGTTGTGCCTCTCTAAACTCAAAAGAGCTTGCAAGCCCCTCAAAGTATTTAGTTTGATTTTTTTCTTTAATTCGATTAGCTAAGGCTAAATTTTCTTTAGCGGTAAAATAATTTTCTACAGCTAGTTTATACTCATTAGAAGCAGCTTGAGTTTCAATAAAAATGCGCTCCTTGGTCTCTTTTAATAAAAATCTTGCCTGTGACACAGAAATTTTCGCCTTTTGTGAACTAGCTCTTCGTTTTAATGAGCTAAAAACAGGAACTTTTAATTGAACGCCAAATAAGGAGGCTCCAAACCATTTTTGATCAACATTTGTAAAAGTGAATGACTCACTGTTTCCAGTATAATTTCCATTTAAAAAAGCTGATATCCTAGGAAGGTTTTTTGAACGTTCGTATCTGTATAATAAGTTCTCAGATAGTAAATTATTTTCAGCGATTTTAACGTCAATATTATTCTCTATTTTGAAATCCACATCAGTTAATTGGAATAAGTCAGGTGTTGTCAGAACCTCAAGGTTATCAGATAAAAACAAAGGCGATACTGTAGGAAAACCTAAAATAAGTTTCAACATGTTAAGTGTTGTTCGCTCCATATTTTGAGCATAACGTAATTGAGTTTCAATACTAGATAAAGTCAATCTTAACTGCTCTACACTCTCTTCTTCTTCAAAGCCATTTCGAAACAATTGAGTTAATTCGTCTAAATTGATTGTTAAGTTATCTCTATTTTTTTCTAGAAAAGTGAGGTTGGCTCGAATCAGTAAAACGGAAAAATAGGAGTTAATTATATTTTTACGAATTTCAATTACCGTTTTCTCTAAAATATTTTTTGAAGCATTAAGAAAAACTTTAGTGGCTTCTATTCCAACAATATAAGAACCATCAAAAATCAATTGATTTAATGTTATTCCAGCTGACATGGTTTGAGGAGTTCCAAACTGAACTTCGGCAAAATCGCCCTCATTACCACCAAAAAATTGAGCTGGTATTAAAGAAGTAGGTAATTCAATGAAGTTTTGGTAATCAGCTCTAGCGCTTATTTGAGGTAATCCTGTCGCTATGGTTTTCCATTTTTCTTTATATGCTTTTTGGACTTCTAAGTTTGCATTAATAATATTTCGGTTGTTTTCAAGGCCAAATTCAATAGCCTCTTTTAAGGTAACTGTTTCAGGAAAGTCCTGAGCATGGAGGATACTTAAACTGAAAAATAGGAGCTGAAAAAGCTTTATTTTTTTAATCATAAATTAATTTCTTTTTTATAAAACTCTAACTTTTTAATCCCTTCAATAGTGCATATTGCACGAAGGTGGTATTCTGAAAAATTTAGAAGTAAATCTTCAATTTTA
>TARA_B110000483_G_scaffold50994_1_pt1 | contig 16386 bp, 13 predicted proteins | sample TARA_B110000483 | Tara Oceans TARA_B110000483 (sample SAMEA4398176) | marine metagenome | biome: Polar Biome; feature: [SRF] surface water layer (ENVO:00010504); material: water (ENVO:00002006), including particulate matter (ENVO:01000060) such as... | depth 5 m
TTAAGAGATAGAATTATAGAATTTGATACTTTGAGTAATAATATTGAAGATATATTAAAAAAAAATAATAAATCAGATTATAAAAATAATAGTACATATACAAAATATAAAAGTATTTTTGACAGATATTTAAATACAAATAATACTCCAAATAATAAAGGATAAATCATACATTTTTGATTAATAAATAAATTATAATAATTTATAATTTATTTGAATAAAAATAACAATTACATTTTATTTACTTTTTACTTTTTACTTTTTTTTCAACTTTTTCTTTTTTTTTTGTTTCTTTTTTTGGCTTTTTTTCAACTATTTTTTGTTCAATTATTTTATCAGTTTCAATATCTTCCAATTCTAAATTATCAATACTTTTATTGATTTCATCTATTTCTAAATTATCAATATCTTCATCATTTAAATCTTCCAAATCAATATCATCAATATTATCGACTACTTCCAAATCTTCTTCTTTATCATCAATTTTAAATTGAAACTCTTTGTTATCATTTAACATAAATTCTTTATTATTTTCAATTCCGAATCCAAAGTTAAAATCAGTTTCATCAACATTTTGGAACTCTTCTTTTTTATCATAAATATCATCTATCAAATGTTCAATATCTTCACCTTTTACATCCGTCTTATCATTATATAAATAATTTGTATCATTTACTTCTTCATAAAGTTTATCTTCATCAACCATAATTTCAAATGAATTAGTACCACTCTTACAAAATTGCCCAGCAAATATATTAGAAGACACTCCATTCATATTATCTTTTTCAGCAAATACAGCAGAATTAGTTAGAATATTCATTACTTCTTCAAATGATGCTTTAGCAATAGGACCAACTTCAGGATTTTTATTTAGACCATGTCTCTCAATTTGCATCAATATACCTCTGTAACTCATAATATCCGATAAAATTTGAATATGTCTAACATTTGGATGTTTGTCTCTAAATATAGTACTTAATTCTCTAAATATTAATTCTCTTGTAGCTTCAATTCCAAAAATCTCAAAGAATTCCAAAATATCATTTGTATATGACCTTTTATTATCTACTTTATTATTATTCAATATTTCAAGTAAATTTGAACCACTTGTCAGAATATACCATTCTTTTGATGGTTTTATAGAACCATCTAAATTATACTTGATAATATTACCTTCACCTAATTCAGCTCTTTCAATATTTGTAATTCCTCTCAATGAAAATTCAACAAGTTGTTTTTCAAATTCTTTCATATATTCTAAGAAATCATCTGTACTTTCTTGTTTAATTCTAATTCTCATTATAACATCTTGAGCACTATCATCACTGTAAATACATTCAATTTCTTCATCATTATTACTTTTTTCTTTAATAGCTTCTTGAATTTCTTGAATGGTAATTTTTTTATTCATCAATGATTCTTTATCAAATTTAAGACGCAATATCCACGGTGATAAAATCTGTTCAGTAATATTGTCAATATCAAATAGCTCTGAAAATTCTTTGTATGATTGAATAAATTCCATATCTTCCTGTATCGATGTATTTCCTGTTTGACCTCCATAAATTATTTCACTGCTTTCTAATACATCTTTAATTTGAGTATAAGCAAATTTTGTTTGTACTTTTTTAACTTCTTCTTTATCATAAGAATATTCATCTTTCAGATAAATAGACATTGTTTTTGATTTTAAATTTTTAGATAAACGTAATATTTCCTTCAATCTTGGAACACCCTTAGTAATAACTAATGAAGCAGCACCAACACCAGCTTGATGAAAAGTATTTAATGTCAATTGTGTTGATATTTCACCAAGTGTTTGTGCTCCAATAATACCAACCATTTCACCAGGAGTAATTAAAGCACTAATCATTTTCTCTTTAACAAATAATAGCAAATCATCAAATGCTACTTTTGACATTCTATATTCTTTTAATATTCTCTTGGTTGAAATAAATGATTTAAATATAATCTTGAATAATTTCCAATTTTGGTCCTTTTCAGGTAAATATTTTAATATTTGCTCCATCATTTTTTCAAATTCAGAAATAATGTAATATGGTGTTAAATCACTTAAATCACTTTTGTCAATATTGAATTTAATCAATTGTGATGATATTACTCTATATAAATTAACCGGCATATATGTTTCTATATCACCAATAACTTTTGCTCCATAAAAATATACTTTTCTGAGTAAAAATCTATTATGTATGATTTCTTCATATTCACTATTGATTAATGCAATATAATTATTATTTTCCATCATTTTATCAATAGCATCTAAAGTCATGAAATTTTCAAAGTATTTTTTATCTTCTAAATTCTCAAATTTATATTTTTCATTCAAATTATCATTATTCAATTCATACAATTCAATTTTACCAATATGCTCTAATTTTGTTGGGTCAATATTATCATCACCATAAGCAAATTGAACAATATTACCATTCGCATTTCTTACAGTTAAATCATAATTTACCATCAAATCTTCAGCTGCTTTAATTAATTTTCTTGAAATATAACCTGACTCAGCAGTTTGAATAGCTGTATCAATCGAACCCGTTCTTCCACCCATAGCATGGAAAAATACTTCACTAGGACTCAATCCTTGAATATAACTATTTCTACAGAAACCTTTTGCTGATGGCCCAATATCATTTTTATGAAAATGTGGTAATGTTCTACCATTAAATCCGTTTTCAATTCTTTTACCCCAAATATCTTGTTGCCCAACACATCCTAAAATTTGCTGCATATTAGTACTAGTACCTTTTGAACCAGCACCTCCCCAATCACCAGAAATATAAAAACTGTTTTGTTTAGAAACATTCTTCATAACACTTTTTCTAATTTCACCCGCAGCTGTATCCAAAATATCTTTAATATCTCCTTCCATCTTTAAATGTTTTAATGAATCGTCCAATTCAGTTGAAAAAGTACCATGATGCGCCATTTTCAGTAAATCATAAACATCATTATAATATTTATCTGTTAAATTAATTACCTTTTTTCTCTCTACACTATTTAATATTGAATCACCAAATGAAATAGAAAAACTATGATCCATTAACCATTTAGTAACTAATTTCTGTGTATTATTTAAAAATTTAACACATTCATCTGTACCATAAACATTGAAAATCTGTTTAATAATACCTGCTTGAGATTTACCTAATGAATCTTTTGATAAATATCCTTCTGTAATATTTCCTCTAATTACTTTTAAATTATTTAATTGTGTAATATTAATATCAGGTAAAATCAATGAAAATAATTGTTTTCCACTCCAATAATTAATTCCATTTTTTTTTAATTCTGGTTCAGGTAATTTTCCATTAAATTTTTTATCAAACATCATGTAATTATACATTTGACTTTCATTCAACAAATTATCTTTAATAGTTAATAAATATGAACCTACCAATGAATCTTGTACAATTTCAATAGATGGTTTAGAATTACCAGGACTAATAAGATTTTGATGTACTAAACTGATTTTTTCTAATTCTGTCTGCGTTTGTAATGATTGAGGAACGTGCATATTCATTTCATCTCCATCAAAATCAGCATTATATGGCTGACAAACAGTAACATTTAATCTAAAAGTACTATATGGTAAAATAACGATTTTATGAGTCATCATAGACATTTTATGTAATGTTGGCTGTCTGTTAAACAAACATGGGTCTCCATCGACTAAATGTCTATGAACTGTGTCACCAACTTCTAATTCATTTGCTACTTTTACTACATCAATATGTTTCAATGAAATATTTCTTTGATTTCCATATTTACCTTTAGTTACTGTTTTAGCACCAGGATAATTAGTAGGACCATTTAAAATTGTTTTTCTTAATTTTTCAATATTAAATACATTTACAATTTCTGGAAATGTTAAATTCCTTGCTATTTTTTCAGGAACACCAAATTGGTCAATATCCAGATTAGGATCAACTGAAATTACAGTACGAGCTGAATAATCAACACGCTTACCCATAATATTCATTCTTAATCTTCCTTCTTTACCTTTTAAACGTTGTGTAATTGCTTTTAAAGGTCTATATGTTGAACGTTGCGTCTGTTGCCCAACACCAGGAATTTCATTATCCATATATGTACTAATATGATACTGAAGATTACCTTGGAAGTTATCAATATTTTTTTTATTTGATGGATTGTTTTCAATCGCATTTTTTAACATTTTATTTGCTTTAACAATCATTGCTAGTCCATATGTTAAATCATCTTCAGAACGTTGATTATCTGATTGTCGAATAGATGGTCTAACAGATGGAGGAGGAATTGCTAAGCTGTTAATAATCATCCATTCCGGGCGACTATATTTAGATGATAACCCCAAGAAATCTACATCTTCATCTTTGATTTTTTTGAATATTTGATAAATTACTAATGGTGTAAAATTTTGTATATTTGATGCTTTTTCTGAATCTTTAAATGTACTTTGAGCAAATTCGGCATAAATTTTTACTATATTATTATTTTCTTTTGTTTTTTTAATATACTTTGTTGGCTGAAGTGCTTGACAACCTCCGTTATAAATACATTTTTTATTTTTACTACATAATTCACATATTGCCTTAAAACGACTTAAACCTTTTTTATTTATAATTTCTTTTAAAACTGTTGGATCATTTTTATCAATTAATAGTTTAGAACAATGAAAACATGTGCATTTTAATACTTTTTCAATAATAGACATGAAATGATAATTAAATACAGGCAATGCTAGATCAATTTTACCAAAATAACCAGGACATAATTCTGCTTTTTTTTCATCAATCGGACAAATAATAGCAGCATCAATTGACCCCATATTATGGTCAAATAATCCGTTGTTTTTTGGCATATTACCTTCATAAGTGTCGAAGGTCAATACGTCAGCAACAGAGCCTCTATTAATATCTTCATGACTAAATAAACTAAATTGAATTTTCTCTATACTTTCTAATTTATCAACATTTTGCAATTCACGAAGTAATTGAGTCATAAGAATTATATTATATATATTATTTAAATTTTAAGTTAAATTAATTCATATTTTTTTTATTTATTAAAAAATTATACCACCTTATAAAATATATTAAGTGGTATTTTTAGATAATTTTAAATAGATATAAAATAATATTAATTTTTACTTTCATCAATAAACTTAATATCAAATGTATCAACATAATAAGATTGAGTTTCTTTGTCAAAATTTTTATTTTTCTTTTCAATATCCTGATAATATTCCTGATATTTTTCATCAGGAACTAATATAGCATAATTATCTTCATCATTTTTACTAATGTATTCTAATTCTAATACTAATTTATTTTTTTGATAAAGTTTTATTTTATCATTTAAATTACAATAATGAGAAATATCCTTTTTATTTTGTTTATTATATAGTACTAATGAAGAATACATTTCAGCTTCTTTTAAGTATAAAAGCCAGTTTTTATTAATATTTTTATCTTCACTATAATCATTTTCTTGGCAGTAAGAACATCCTGTATTTTTTAAAAAAGTTTGAACAGTTTGTAACATTTATAATTATTTATAAAAAAAATTTTTTTATATAAACTCAACTAAAAGATTAAATATACATTAATTATTTAACTTGTCGTATATTTTAAATGTCCCATTATAGTAATAGTATGAAGTGGAATCAAGTTTTATCTCGATGGATAAAAGGATATTACCCTAAATTTTCTAATATAAATGATGAGTTTATTTGGAGAACTAGTCCATATTATGAAAATTCAATTTATAAAGAAGAATTTATCAATGTGTCTGGTCTTGATAAGAACTCAAACTATAGCGCATTTTCTTCAAAATTCACAAAAAATATAAAATATGTAGTTGCGTTTTCAAATCTATCCAATGATACAATGTTAGTATGCCCTGTACCAATAAAGTCAAAAAACTATTCTAGTATTTATAGTTTTAACAAAAATGCTTCTGATACTCAGAAAAAAGCTTTTTGGAAGAAAGTTGCACAAATAGCCATAATAGAACAAAATAAGCATGGAATTGTTTGGATCAGCACACATGGATATGGTGTTCCATGGTTTCATGTACGTATCTCAAGAAAACCAAAATACTACGGCACATCTAAATTAAAAGACATTTAAAATGTATAATTGGTTAAAATAATTTACAACAGAAAAAAGTATTTTTAGATTGTTTTATTTCTACTTCATTACTACTTTCTTTTTTTATTGGAATGTAAGGTTTAACAGCATTTCTTCTTATTGATAAACGAGCATTTTCTTCTTCCAAATTATCATTAAAATATTCATTACTTAATATTGTATCAATTGAATTATCTTTATTCATATATATATATTAATTTATTATTTTATAATGTTATTTTTTAATATAATACGTTATATTTTTGTTTTAATTCAGTTCCAAATATTTGACGAGTTATTCTTAAACATTTTTCAAAATGTCTTTGAAAATTTAAATAATCATTATTAAATTTATTTTTTATATCAATTATATCAATAGTTATACTAATATTAATTTTATTAAATATATTTGGTTCTGTTAAATCAATGTCATTCCAATGATTCTTATTTTTTAAATGAGATTCTAATAAAATTTGTATTGAATAATCATTCATTTTAAAATCTTTATCTTTTAAATATGTTTTTAATTCAAATAATATGTCAAATGAATCACTATTATTTTTAAAAAAATCAATAATAATATTTTTTGCTTCTTTTTCTTTCTTAATAATTATTTCATCAATTTCAAAACATACTTTACGAATTAAATCTGAACAAACTGTAACAAACATTTCAAATATCTCAATATAAGAATAATATGCTTCATTATGTATAGTATCTTTCATAATTTTTTGTTTCCAACTTTTTTCAGATATATTACCATATAAATATTGTATTCGATATTTTTCAAAATTATCTTTAAATATTTCTCTAAGCTCAGGAATTTTTATAGTATTTATTTCTTGAGTTTTTGTGTATGTATGCTGTAACCATGAAATCATAATTTTTCTATTAATATTAGTATAAATTTCTTCAATTGTTCCACATGCAACATTATCTAATCTTGATTGTTCAGAAGAATTTTTAAGTTCTGATAAATAATCAAAGTAATGTTGATTATGTACTGGTCCTTTGTCTATTTGTAAAGTTTCCCAATGAAAAACTGTATTGCAATTAGTACAAAACATTTGATTACACCCACTAATTTTAAATATGGGTATATAGCATCCAGGACAAGGTTTAGAATCTTTTTTAATCATTTCAGCGGATTCAATATCATGACGACTACAAGTATGATCTTGATTAGTTATCATAAAACATGCTTTACAAATTTTTGTATCACAAATCTCACAAAAATATTTAGAATTAATAAATCCTTTACAGTTATCTTTTGGACACTTTGTAATATAACTAATTTTTTCTTTTTTTTCTTTTTGTTTTATATTTAATGATTTTTCTAATTTTTCAATTTTAGTAGTAAGGGTTTCTTTTTGTTTATTTCTTGTATAAATATGATTTTCATAAGTATTTTCAAGGTCTTCTTTTGATAAACCTTGTTTTTTTAAAGAATTCATAATTTTTTTGTTTGTTAATAAATTATTTCTTTCTTTTTTTAAGTTATCAATTTCTACATGGATTTTAAATTTAGGAATAGTGTCCATTATTTTATTTTTTTCTTTTTCAAGTAATAAATTTGAATAGTAATTTAAAAATATTTTTTCACACCAATAGGTAGCATTATTAGATAAAATAAATTCAATACTAAGTGGTTTTTTACAATAAATGCATACTGGATCTTGAAGTTCCATTGTTATACTATATTGAAAACATGGCTCACATATCTCAATTGAGCAATGAGGACAAATGATTCTATCATTGTCTATCATACTTTCTGTACATAATGTACATTCATATTCAGTAATAGACATTCTATTTTTAGTAGAAATTAAAGAAAAATCAATTTTTCATAAATTTGTTATTAGTAAATATTTGAAAAAAATTTTTATTTATTAAATTAATGTTTAAGAATTTTGTTGAACAATTCGTATTTTTCCCCAAAAAAAGTCTGGATAAAAATCCAAATAATATTGGCATAGAATATGAAGATATATATTTAAAATATGAAGATTATAATGTACATGGCTGGTATATAAAAAATGAAAATAAAAATAATTTAAAAATAAAAAATAAAGTAATATTATTTTTTCATGGTAATGCTGGAAACATAGGATTTAGATTAAATTATATTAAAAAATTATATGAAATAGGATTCTCCATGTTATTTTATGACTATCCTGGTTTTGGATTAAGTGAAGGAATACCAAATGAAGAGAATTGTGTAAAATCAGGAAAATTATATTACGATTTTTTAATAGAAAATAAATTATACAAACCAAATAATATTATATTTTATGGGGAATCCATTGGTGGTTCAATAGCAACAAATTTAGCAAATATTGTTTATATTAAGTTGTTAATAATCCAATCAACATTTACAGACATAAAAAAAATTATAGAAAAATTATTAGTAAATAATTATTTAGGGATAATTGTAGATAATATTGGTTTTGAAACATTAAATTATTTAAAAAACCGACATAAGATTAATAGGATAAAAAAAGTAATGAAAACAATGGTAATACATAGCAATAATGATGAATTAATTGATATAAAATATGCTAAGGAATTAAGTAATTATTCAGATGAATTTCATGTATGTGAAGGAACTCATTCAAATATAATTATTGATAATGAATTAGTATATAATATTATAAAATTTATTGATAATTAAAAATAATTTTTATTAAATAAAAATATAATTATAAATTATATGAGTAGTATAGAAAATTTTACTTTAAAAGTTCCAAATAGTATAACTCACTATCCAAATTTAAGACCTTTAATAGCATCCATTTTAATAGCATGTTTATTAACGTATCCTATATTAGGTATTAATAAAAATGGTATATTTGCAGCAATATTATTATTTATAATATTTTTCATTTTATTGACTAGTTTAAGTAATGAAAATCTATCTAATGAATTACCTTCAACATTATATCCATCATCTCCTAGAATGGGATTAGATGGCATATCATTAAATTCATATGTTAGTGGGAATGATAATAATATTAATTCTAAATTTGGTAATTATTAAATTTATTCTTTTTAAATATTAAATAAAAATATTCTTATTTATTAATATGATTAACATATATAATTATTTGAAAACTGATAAATTACTATGTAAAAATACAGATAATACACATAATTTTTTTAATACTACAACAAGTAAATCTATTCTAGAAAAAGTAAAAACTTCAATTAATAAATTAAAAAATGAAGTAAGTAAAGATTATAATCCATCGACTGATGATATATTAATAAAAATAAATAATATATATAATGATTATATAATTAATGAAAGTACAAGAGATATAGATACATTTTTTTTGAAATTAAATATGATTAAATTAAGTTTATTAGGAAAACAAAATGTAAAATCTGATATAAAAAAATTAATTAGATTAAATAAAAATAATAAACAAGAAGTAATTGTAAATCCATTTCATGAAAGAAATTATTCTAGTATTACAAGTAACTTTATTGATAATAATATAGAAAATAATATACAATTGGATATTTTATCTCAAGGTAAATTTATTAATTTATCATATCCAACATTAGGAATTATTAAATCAAAATTAAGCGGTTTTAATTTAACAAATGTAAATAATAATTATTGTGATTTAACTTCATTTTTTAATAGTATATTATATGCTATTCATTATGAATTTGAAGATAACAAATATTATTTTAAATTACCATTACAACACATAAATATTGGTAAAACTATATCTCAAATATTAACTAATGATAGTTCAAATAAAAATATATCTTCAGTTGTTGATTTTATAAATACAAATGATATAAATATATTTGGTATAATGACCTATGAAAAAGTTGTAAAAAATAGAAAAATTAAATTATTTAAACAAAAGTATTTTATTCCTTATGAATTTAGTGAAAAAACTGGCGGAATAGAATTTATAAAAAATACAAAATTAAAAAAATTCGGAAAAAATTATAATCAATATTTAGAAATTGAAAAAAAATTATATCAAGAAGTTTATCAGGGATTAAAACTTAATGAAACAAATCCATTAGATAAAAAGATATTAAATAATTGCTTAAAAATTATGTTTTTATTTTGTCATAGAAATATTATTTTATTTTATGATACATATTCAAATTTTATAAATGGTAAAATTAATAAACATATCTTATCATTGAAATTATCAAATAACGCATTATATAAAGAATTAAATTTTAATAATTATTTTAATTATATTAACAAATTAAACTCATCATTATTATCAATTAAGACTATTTTATTAAATAAATTATATAATATTTTTAAACCTAATATAATTGGTAAAAATTATGGAGTATCATATATTAATAATAATGATTTAATTAGTACATCATTTGTCAAAGATGATATAGTATTTACAGGAAACAATATATTTGATAAAATATTTTTTAATGAAAATTGTAAAGGGAAAGATAGTAATTCAGAACTTTTTACTAATTTCAGTGAAAATGATTATTATGATAAAAATTTAAAATTATTTATTGGTGTTTCATATAATAATAATAAAAATTTAGATAATACATTGGGAGTTTTAGATATAAATACAAGTAAAGATAAAACAAATAAACAATTTAATTTAAAAATTATTAAATATATAAATAATATTTTTACAAATTGTATTCCAATTGAATTATTAGATAATTTAATAGAAAAGAAAAATTATTTTAGACGAAGTTTGAATAATAGAGACAGACAAAATATAAAAAATTATATCATAAATTCATTTAAAAAAAATCTTGAAAAATCAACAAATTATTTGTTACAAATTAAAAGTAGTGATAAGAAAAAACATAAAATGTTATTATTAAAATCTAAAATATTTTACAATATATCATATTTTAATTATAAAATGGTTGAAACATCAATGTATGATATTGGATTAAAAAATGAAATTAGAAATGAGATAAATATTATTAAAGATAATTATTTAAAATTATTAAAACAAAAATTTAAATAATATATATAAGTATGAATAATAATAATAACAATATTAATTATGGTATAAATAAAAAAAATAAAAGAAATGATTTGAATAATCAAGCAAATAATGAAAATAATTTGAATAATGAAAATAATTTTAATAATAATATAAACGATAATAGTGATATATTATTCAATAAATTTTTACTTTATTTAAAAAATGATAAAAAAGATTTATATGTATTTTTAAAGTTTGTATTTTTTGATATTAAAAATATTAATGAAGATATTTTAAATAGAACTAATGATTATTTATCAATAAAAGATATAATTACAGATAATTTTAAAAATAAAATAAATAATTATTTAAATAGTAATAAAGATATACAAAAACAAAAATCAATAAAATTAATAAAAAAAATACAAACAAATTATATAGAAACAAAAAAATATTTAATAGTTATAAAAAAAAATTTAAGAGAACTTGAATTAAAAAATAATTCACCTAATATTAAATTTGATAATATTATTAATATAAAAACTTCAAATAATTGCCTTTACATCAATGATAATTTTAAATATAAGATTGGTGAATTAGTATCCAGATTTTTATTTTTAGAGACAATGAATAATTTTAAAAATATTTCCATTTCACCAAAAGATTATTTAAATCAAAATAATTTTTATAATTCAATCAAAGATAACTTAATACCTTTTAATAAACAAAATCAACAAACTGAACAAAAAAAAATAGATGAACAAAGAAATAAATTTCATTTTTACTTTTTTTATCATTATTTTTTTATAGTAGGTAGTTTATTTGACAAATTATATGATTTTAGTAATATTTTTAATAAAACTATTATGGAATCTAATATAAAAAAATTATATAGAAAATATAATACAACAACACAAGGACAACAAGGACAAAAAAGTAAAAAAGGACAACAAGTTAAAAAAGGACAACAAAGTAAAAAAGGACAACAAAGTAAAAAAGGACAACAAAGTAAAAAAGGAAAATCAAAAAAGTCTAGTTCAGTAAATAAACAATTTAGTGCAATTATAGGAGGTGATTCAAATAATAACAATACAAATAATACAAATAATACAAATACAAATACTAATATATCATCAACAAATATTAAAAAAGATGATTTATATAAATTCAAGAATAGTTTTTTAAAAATTATGAAAAATACAAAATTAAGAAGTAACATAGATATAAATGGTAAAAAGACAAATAATGCTTATGTGATTTATGAAGATTATTATAAAAAATATTTAAATAATTATTTTGAAGACAAAATAAGAAGTATTTATAAAGAAGATGAATTTGAAAAAAAAATAAAAGAAGAATTACCTAATCCAATTTGTAAAGATGATGTTGACGCAAATGTGAAAATTATAGATATTGTTAATAAAAAATCAAAAATTATTGAAAATATAAAACGTTCTAAAAAACAATCAAATAAAAATTTAAATATAGAGGAAAAGAAAAAATTAATAATTAATAATATTGATTATAAATATAAATTTAATATTTTACAATTATTGAGGAATTATTTATGCGGAGATGAATTAAATAAAGTATTTTTAAATGATTTAAATAAATCTTTATTACTTATGATAAAAAATTTAGTAGAAACAAAATTAGATATTTATGAAGAAATATTAGATAAAGATTATATTAATATAAATAAAGAAATTAATCAAAAAACAAATAAAAAAACAAGTAATAGAAATAAAAATATTATAAAACTAATAGATGGTACAGTAATTAATCTCAAAAGTTTTGATAATGAAAAAAATAAAATTATTATTAAAAAAATAAATGTAGTTATGGAAGAGTATTACAAACTTACAAAATATAATAGAGATTTTGATAAAAAAGTATTGTATTATCAGAATATATTAAATGAATTAATCGGTCAATTACAATAATTATGATTTATAAATTTCATCTAAAGCTCTAGACATATCACTATTTACACAAGCATAAAAACAACTTGTATTATAATTTAAATATCCAAAATTTCTATTTGATAATTCTGGATTTGTTATTTTTTTTTTTGATGCATCAACATCAATTACATCAGTATTTCCTGGTTTATGTGACCAGAATTGACTACTATTTTGTACATACCAATGATAATCATTTTGTTTATCTAATGCTAAAAATATTTTATAGAATCCTGGCAAACATTTATTATCAAATTTCTCTATATAACTAAGAGGAGCATCTTTTTTTAATCTATCATAAAAAAATTTACATTCATATTGGTTATCATTAATATGTTTATGTCCGGAACTATATCCTGGTTGTGGTTTATTTTTTATATCTTTTATTCTTTTCCCTAATACATAACTGTAACAATTATGAGAATTTTTAATATTATTTTGATTCCATTTTAGGGGCTCGTAATCTAATTCTGAACCAGACAAAGGAGAAAATTTTTTCTTAGATGTAATTTTTTTATTTAATAATTTATCATTATTATTTAAATTTAATTTTAAAATATAAGGAGATACCATATATATTAATAATATTTTTTATTTTTATTATGTTGTATAAATTTCATCCAATGTCCTAGATAAATCACTTTGAATACAAGCATAAAAACAAGGCTTGCTATAATTTCGAGTAGTAAATTTTCTACTTGAATTTAATGGATTATGTATTTTTTCATTATTACCATCTTTATTGCTTATATTTGTTGAACCAGGTTTATGTGACCAATATTTATTGTCATCTTGTCTCCACCAATGGTAATCATTGCCAACATCTAATGCTAAAAATACTTTATAGAATCCAGGTAAGCATCTTTTTTCAAATTTCTCAGTATAAGAAGATGGACTATCTTGTAATAATCTTTTTTTTAAATTACTGCATGTCATGTTATTATCATTTAAATAATTAAAACCAGAAGCATAGCCAGGTTGTGCTTTATCTTTTAACTCTTTTACAATTTTTCCCATTGCATAGCTATAACAATTATGACTGTTGACAACATTTTGATTATTCCATTTATGAGGTTGATAAGTTAATTCTGAACCAGATAAAGGTGAAAAATTTTTCCTGGTATTTTTTTTAATATTAATATTACTTTTATTTAATAAAGGAATATTATCTTTTTTTTTAATACTTATAATATACGGACCATTAGTCATTGCTACATTTAACCAATATATTTTTATAAAATAATTAATTTTAAATTATTCGTAATTATGTAATCAAATATTTTTAAATAAATTTATTGAAAAAAAATCTAAAATTGAATTTATTTTAAAAGTTTAATTATAACATACTAAAATAAGTTTAAAAATGGAAATTCAACCAATAATTGAGAATTACTTAAATGAATATAAACAAAATATCAAAGAACTTAAAGAAAAGGTAAATTCACTAGAATCTAAAGTAAAAATGTTGGAGTCAAATTTACAAATTCTAAGTAAAACAAAAAATGAAGGAATTAATAATATCCTGAATATAGATATTATTGAATTAAAAAAAGAATCAATAGATATTGATAATGAAGTTACAAAGAAAGCAATGTTATACAAAGATTATAGATCAATACTATATATATTTAAAATGTATTATAAAAATAAAACAAGTACAATATCTCAATATCCAATTAAAATGAAAAGTAAAAGAGTATTTGAATATTATAATAATAATCAATGGAATATTGATAATAATGCTCATTATATAAAAAATACATTATTTATGAATATACAAACTATATTTTATAAATATAATAATTTAGATAATGTAACAGATGTAGATGATTTATATTGTAATCAACTATTCATTAATAAATTATCAGATGATAAGTATAAAAGAGATGTATTTAAACATATAGTAGATGAGATACAGAATTGTTAATTATTTATAAATATTTAATAAAATTTATTTAGAAATCAGAATTATTATACGATTTTACAAAAGAATCAAATAGTATATTTGAAAAATTTTTTACACCATCCTTAATATTTTTAAAATCTTTTTCAGAAAATTTATCAGATTTTTCTAAATCACGAATTTTATAGTTTAAATTTTTAATATTTGTATTATACATATTAATATCATTATTTAAATCTTTAAGTTTTCTTTTGTAATTCTTTTCATTATCTAAAATAATTTCATTTAATTTATTAATTTTATCTTCTAAATCTTTTGAATTACTAAGATCACTGTCTAAACTAATTATAGCTTTCAATCCAGTAATTGCTTCTTTTTGGGCTTTATTTTCTTTTATCAACAGGTCAATTTCTTTTTGTTTTTTTTCTGATCCATAATTTAAAGAATCATTCTTAATAATGTCTTTTTTACTAATATTTTCATCTTTAATTTGTTCATCTTGAATTTGATTATCTTCAATATTCTTCGGTGAAAAATTATTCCAAATATTATCCTTAGATAAATTTGAAGATTTCGTATTATTCATGTTAGGGAAACTATCATCATTAAATTTTAAATCTGTATCTTTAATATAATTTCTATCACTTGTATGTCGGTGATTATATAAAACTTTGTCAAATGGAAATACTTCCAAATCTATAATTTCATTATTTTTACATGTCATATTAAAAGTCCAATGAAATCCAATTGGAATAACATTAGTATTATTTTTTAACATAGGATAACAAAATTTTAAAGTAATATCGTTGTATTTAATTTCTTCAAATCTACCTTCACGACAATTTTTACAAGAATCATGAGCATAATTAAAGATACAAGTATTAAAATGAAGACGCTTGCCTCCAAATTTAAGATTGTTTTCTTCAATAATATTCTCACCTAATATTTTGCTTGGATTGCGAATAGCATCCAATGCAGGCTTAGGAATATTAAATGTTTTAGAACCATTATGTAAAGTACATCTTGGACCTAAACTTGTACAATATATACAACAATCTCCGCAAGAAATAGAATCAACTAATGAAAATTTAATTTCTTTTGTATTTTTTCTAGAACTTATTTGAAAATCATCGTAAAAATTGTCTGACATATCTAATATTCGTTTAAGTGACTAAATTACTTAATTTTAATGATTTTATAAAAAAAATTCAATTTTTTAATAATTAACCATATTAATTATTAAAATATAACAAACTATTACCATTCGTTATTATATTTGTAAAATACAGGTATATCCTTATATTTTGACAAGAGATTATATATAAATATAATATTATATAATACTCATATAATACTCATATAATACTCATATAATACTCATATAATATTCATACTATATTGTATTATATTGTATTATATTGTATTATATT
>TARA_B110000483_G_scaffold191654_1_pt1 | contig 16303 bp, 15 predicted proteins | sample TARA_B110000483 | Tara Oceans TARA_B110000483 (sample SAMEA4398176) | marine metagenome | biome: Polar Biome; feature: [SRF] surface water layer (ENVO:00010504); material: water (ENVO:00002006), including particulate matter (ENVO:01000060) such as... | depth 5 m
GAAATGCAAAAATGGTTTGCAATGCGTCCCTCTTGGGCATTGAACAAAGCAGCTTGCTCTCAATTATCTTGCAGTAGCTAAACTTTTCACTTATGGTTGGTGATAAAACAAAAATAAGTTCACCTATTTCTACTATTGTATTCTTAAGATAAAATTCCGTGAATATTGCTGTTGTTTGCTTGAAGACAATTAAAGACTTGGAAGCGTTATATAAGACTCGGACTTCAATTAAAGGAGAGGAAGAACTTGCTCATTTAAATGTAAATGATAACTTTGCAACTCAGACAAGCATCAATAGTAAGCAGATAATCGCTGTTGAGTCAGCATCTTTCGGTAGAGGCAATTTGGGTCCATCAAAAAAACAGCTTGTTAGGAATTGCTAATACATGTCCTATGCATTGAAGCATACTAAACAGCGTAAACATACAAACAGAGAAGCATATATGATTTTAAATGATTTGAATCAACCCATTATTGAAAGTACAGAGTTAGATGAATTTTTCGAAGCACTATGTGCCGCTAATTACGAAAATTATGAAGGCTTAATCAAAGCACATAATATTAATTTTGAAACGCTACTGCCATTTGCTTCCTGGTCAAGTAAAAGTTATCGGAGAATTTGCCTGGCAAGTAATGAGGAATGTGAGCTTATTTTACTTTGCTGGGATAAAGGTCAGAAAACACCTATTCATAGCCATGACGGGCAAAAATGTTGGGTATACTTTGCCAAAGGAGAATTTGAAGAATTCCTTTATGCGAAAGGCGAAAAAAATAATTTACTTCAAAAAAATAGCGTTGCAGAGGGGCAGGTTACTTTTTTAACGGATGAGATTGGATTTCATTCACTTGAGAATAAATCTTCTGGTTTGGGAATGACTCTGCACTTGTACGCTAACCCTATTACCAAGTGTCAGGTATATTCAGAAAGCAAGAAAGAATTTGAAAATAAAGAGTTGCAGTACGATATAGATCTATCTGATTCGAACAGGGATACAGAAATGAGTGCGGATCTGCTGACTTTTATTCAACTGTCTCAAGAGCTATTGAAAGATGAAAATGATAATCCAGTTTCTCAGCGTATACCTTCTAGTGAATTAAAAAAGGTACTAAACATAGGATTAGAAGAAAATGGCATTAATGAGGATCAATTTGTTGAAACACTTAAAAAAATTGTTTTAGCAACACCAAAAACATCTTCAAGTCTATTTTTTAATCAACTTTTTGGGGGAAGAGAAAGTAAAGCTGTTCTCGGAGACTTGCTCGCGGTTATGCTAAACAACAGCATGTATACTTACAAAGTTGGTGGCGTTCAAGTAGGTATTGAAAAAGAAATTATTAATCAAGTTATTGATCGCTTAGACTATGGACCTCATGCTGGAGGCACATTTCCTTCAGGTGGTTCAATGAGTAATTTTATGGCTATACTAATGGCTAGGGATAAGGTAAATGAAGTGAGTCGTCAAACGGGCTTGAAAATCAATATGATTGCCTACACTTCTGCTGAATCACATTATTCCATTGAAAAAAATGCTGCGTTTATAGGAATTGGGAGGGAAAATGTTCGAAAAATTCCAGTAAATGAAGTTGGAGAGATGCGCGTCGACTCGTTAAAAGCTGCCATAGATAAGGATTTGGAAGCAGGAAATACGCCGTTCTTTGTAAATGCTACTGCTGGAACTACTGTCTTAGGGGCTTTTGATCCAATAAAGGAACTTGGTGAAGTATGCCGAGCATATAATATATGGATGCATGTGGATGGGGCATATAAAGGCTCAGTTCTGTTATCTGAAAAGTACAAGCACTTGCTGGAGGGAAGCAATCAAGCGGATTCTTTTAGTTTTAATCCGCATAAAATGCTAGGCGCTCCGCTTACTTGTTCTGTTATAGTTGTAAAAGACAAGAAGCACTTGCATGACTCTTTCAGCAACAATGCGGAATACTTGTATCAAACAGATGAAGATGATTTTAATTTAGGCAAAACATCCTTCCAATGTGGAAGAAGAAATGATGCTTTGAAACTCTGGACCTTATGGAAATCAAAAGGTCGGAAGGGATTGGAGAGAATTGTCGATAAGCAATTTGAACTAGCGGATTACGCAAGAGAATATGTTCGTAATCATCCGGATTATGAATTGTATAGTTTTGATGATTCTATTGCAATATGTTTCAATTACAAAAATATTTCTGCCGATCAACTCTGCACAGATTTGTATGAGCATGATGAATTAATGGTCGGTTATGGGAAGTTTCGAGAGAACGAATTCGTTCGAATGGTTACGATTAATCATGCCAACACTAAAGAAGATATTGAACACTTCTTTAAGGTTATCGAAGCGTTTTATACCAGGTAAAATTCAATACTTGTCGCCTCAAAATAACAATTATAAGCCCCACTTCCTTGGTGTAATTGAACACAAAAAAAAGGTGGGCTAAAATAGTCGCGGGGATACTGAAGCATTTAAGGTTCAGTATCCCCGCGAATTTCACTAAAACTAATTATGACGCTTTAATCTTCTAAAGGAGGTACATCTTCTAAGATTTCACTATTCATAAGAACTCCTCTAATTTTCCCTTCAACTTCTTCGGCCAATTCTGGGTTGTCTTTCAACAAATCTTTTACCCCTTCTCTTCCTTGTCCCAATTTAGTATCTCCATAGCTATACCATGAACCACTTTTATTTAGAATATCTAAATCAACTCCTAAGTCAATTATCTCACCTAGTTTAGAAATCCCTTCGCCATACATGATGTCAAATTCTGCTTTTCTAAAAGGTGGAGCCATTTTATTCTTAACAACCTTAACTCTTGTGCGGTTACCCGTAATTTCATCTTTGTCCTTGATCGCGCCGATACGACGAATATCTAATCGTACTGATGAATAAAATTTTAATGCATTTCCACCTGTAGTTGTTTCAGGACTTCCGAACATTACACCGATTTTATCCCTCAATTGATTGATAAATATACAGCAGCAACCTGTTTTGTTAATTGTTCCCGTCAACTTCCGCATCGCTTGCGACATTAACCTTGCCTGTAAACCCATTTTCGAATCGCCCATGTCACCTTCCAATTCACTTCTTGGCACTAGTGCTGCTACGGAATCAATAACGCAGATGTCTACTGCTCCCGAACGAATCAAGTGCTCTGTGATATCTAACGCTTGTTCTCCATTATCTGGTTGGGCAATTAGCAACTCCTCTACATTTACGCCTAAATTCTTGGCGTAAGCTTTGTCAAAAGCATGCTCAGCATCAATAAATGCAGCAACTCCTCCTTGTTTTTGAGCTTCAGCAATTGCGTGAAGCGTTAAGGTCGTCTTACCCGATGATTCAGGTCCGTATACTTCAACAATTCGTCCCTTTGGCAGGCCCCCTATGCCTAATGAGGCATCTAAAGTTATCGATCCAGTTGAAATAGTCTCCACTTCAACAACTTGTGAGTCACCAAGGCGCATTACAGCACCTTTGCCATATGCTTTATCTAATTTGTCAAGGGTTAACTTGAGCGCTTTTTCTTTTTCTTTATCAGCCATAATTAAGTTTTAAGTATTATTTATTATTAAATTATACCTCAAAGATAGTTGGGCAAAACGCATTCAATATGCGTTTACAATTTTCTTTGAAGAAAATTTACTTTAATTCTAAGGCAACTGGACAATGATCCGAGCCCATCACCTCATTATATATATCGGCCTTTTTTACTTTTTTAAGTAAATCAGGTGAGATTAAAAAATAATCAATACGCCAGCCCACATTCCTCACTCGAGCTCCAGCTCTATAACTCCACCAGGAATATTTTTGCGTGTCTGGCTGAACATGTCGGAAAGTATCAACAAATCCTGCCGACAAATATGCATCGATTCCGTCAATTTCTTCCTGCATATACCCTGCACTTTTATTGTAATTGGGTTTTGGATTAGCTAGATCAATATCTCGGTGAGCCACGTTGAGGTCTCCACAGACAATAACTGGTTTTTTCTTTTCTAAGGCTTTCAAATAAGCTAAAAAGGCTTTATCCCAGGTTTGTCGGTAGGTCAGTCTTTTGAGCGCACTTCCAGAATTTGGCACATAAACGGTCACTACAAAATACGCTGAAAACTCTGCACAGATGACCCTTCCTTCTGTGTCATGCTCTTCAATATTGATGTCATATGATACAGAAATAGGTTTTTCTTTAGTAAGAATAGCTGTGCCAGAATAACCTTTTTTAACCGCCGAGTTACTGAAAATATGATACCCATTGATTGGTTTAAGTGCTTCAGCAACTTGATCATCTTGCGCTTTAGTTTCTTGAATACACAAAACATCGGGGTCCATCATAGCTAACGATTCATGAAAATCTTTTTTCATGATTGCTCGAATTCCGTTGACGTTGAAGGATACTATTTTCATAGGTTGAAGTACTTAATTAACAGCTACTTTATGTATTTGTTTAAGCATCTCATATCGAGTGCCCCCTTTTTTAGAAGGAATGATGCTCAATTCAATTTGGTATTTGTAACCTGGTTCAAAAATAAAGTTTTCAATTAGTACATTCAACTTTTCGTAGTCCATCGCACCTGGTTTTTTTATTTGGTAGCACAATACTTCACTAGTTTCATCGCATGTCACTTGCGTACTTGCAATAATCCACTTTTCCGTGGTTTTAACCAAATCCTTTTTACTGATACTAGAACTTGTATCCTTTACAGATTTACAGGAAAAAATCAAAGTACATATCACAAAAAGTACAGTAATTAAATTCTTCATTTATTTTCATTTGTTTGAAACAAATTTAGGCTTTATTCAACGAAAAAGCTTTACGAATTTTGTTTTTTAATCCACTCGCTGTGGGCAAGTACATGACGCAACTCAGCGAAGCTCGTTTCGAAAGGAATTTCTTGTTTTAATCGGGTAATAGAGATCGCTTCTTGCTTGTTTAAATAGCTCAAAATTTGTTCTACACGACCCTCCTTTAACAGGGTGTAAATGTTGATCCGCCCTTTAGCAATCCATTTGGTTAAATGTTGTTCAACGGTACTAATAGCCATGCTTCTTGATTCTGCAATTTCCCCTACAGAGTCACCATTGTTAAACATCTCTAAGGTGACTTCATAAGTAGCTCCCTTTTTCTGTGAAATATTCACGGCATTATCTACACTGGGCAAATCGACCACGCCATGAATACTTGTAGTTTGATAACACTTTTGGTCCAAATAGTTTAATTGATACAAGTGGTGCATTTTATGCCAATACAATTGGAGCATTTCTTTGCAGAACTTTATATAGGCCTTCGTGCGCGTTTTAAATACGTACTCATTAATATGCGCATTGAGGGGCATAATTAGCTTGTGGAAGAGTTCTTCGGTAAAGTAATGAATCGCTTTTTCACAACGGTCCATCAGAATTGGAGTGTCTCGAGTGGGTTCAAATGTTCTAAAAATTTTTCTTAACTGCGATTTAAACTTTGCTTCAACATCTTGTAGCTTAAGCCATGTATGGTGTGCATCCTTTGATAAAACCAGACATTTGTCTTTTTCAGGGATATCTTTGGTACTGATCATCTCTTGCCAATCTAATATTTCTTCACGCAGGGTGAGGAAACTAAAAGCTTTCATTAATGATTTTTGCGCATATTCTTCTTTTGCAAATTTTAACGCTTGGTCATAATTATCACTTTGCCGGTTATCCTCGTGGAAATTAATTATTCGTGGATCGATAAAAATGTTTTTTGGACTAATCTTGGTTTTCAAAACTAAACCTTCTAAATCGGTACATCGACTTAAGGCAACATAAGCTTGGCCCGCCACAAATGATTTCCCTAAATCGATAATCGCTTTTTTAAACGTCAGTCCCTGGCTTTTGTGAATGGTAATTGCCCATGCTAAACGAATAGGGTACTGCGTGAAGCTCCCCATTTTTTCCTGTTTTACTTCATTGGACTCCTTGTCTAAAGTATAATTGATATTTTCCCATGTCTCTTCTTTAAGGGTATAATGCTCGTCATTTTCTAGGAAACTGACTTTGATAAAATTTGCTCCAATTTCTTCTACTACTGCAAGTTTGCCATTGTAATACATTTGATCTTCTGCATCATTCCGGATAAACATGATTTGCGCACCGACTTTTAAGCTTATTTCTTGCTCTGCAGGATAGGCATTCTCGTTGAAGGTCCCCTCAATTTTTGCAGCATAGCGATATACTGGAGTAATTAATTTTTCTATGGCTGCCTTGTTAATCTGGTCAGCTTGATAGTTGTGGGTACACAGGGTTATAAATTCTTTGCTAGCCACGGGTGCTTGAGGATTGTAGTTTTCATTGAGCAGGGCTAAATCGTCTTCTTCAATTTCGCCATGTCGAACTTGGTTAAGCATGTGAATAAATTGCTCATCTTTTTGGCGGTAAATATGCTCCAATTCTATGGTGAATGCATTCGCGTTTTTCCAAGCATAACTGTCAAAGAAGAAAGGGCTTTCGTAATACTCACGCAGTATTTGCCAACTGTGCTCTTTTACCACAGGAGGCAACTGGTATAAATCACCGATAAAAATTACTTGCAGTCCACCAAACGCTTCTTTGTTTTGCCTGACTTCCTGTAAGATAAAATCAATGGCATCTAGAAGATCGGCGCGAACCATACTAATTTCATCAATAATCAGTAAATCCAGTTCCTGAAATAATTTTCGTTTTTCCTTACGAAAACGCATGTGTTTCTTTAAAGAGCTTCTATTGTTTGCAATATTTAGGTCAACGAAATCATTGTTTGGGATAAAGGAGGTTAGGGGCAGTCCAAACATGGAATGCATGGTAACACCTCCAGCATTAATTGCAGCCACACCTGTAGGGGCAACAACAATAGTGTTTTTGGTGGTATGAGATAAGATTTTTTTTAGTAATGTTGTTTTTCCCGTTCCTGCTTTCCCTGTCAAAAAGAAGGATTGTGAGGTGTGAAGCGCAAACTCCTCAGCATAATATGCTAGATTGTTGTCCATATTGTAAAATTACTAAGTATACTGATAAAATTTTTTACAAATTATGCTTGCTAAACGATCTCGTGAAAAGAGATAGATAGACTTATTATAGGTGGGTAGTTAACGTTTGTAATTAGAGGTTCCTCTAAAGAGGATATTCAATCTAATTTGTCGTTTTAAGGTGTCATTTTGGCATACAAAATAGATTAGAATGATTTTTGACAAGGTATAGCCAAACAAAACTTTTATGAAATTTATATCTAAAACCTTAGCCTCTGCTGCTGCAATTATGTTGTTAGCATATCTTTTACCAGGGATACATGCAGGAGAAGACTTTTTTTATGCTATACTTATAGCGCTGATGTTGAGCGTCTTAAACACCTTAGTGAGACCGGTATTGGTGTTTTTAACTTTACCCGCTACTATCGTTAGTATGGGGCTGTTTCTTTTAGTAATCAATGCGGCAATTGTGCTAATCGCTGATAAGTTTATGGACGGATTTACTACAGATAGTTTTGCTTGGGCACTCGTGTTTAGTATACTTCTTTCAATAATAAATAGTGTGGTGAATAAGGCTTTTATCAATCCAAAACCAAAAAACAAACTTATTAATAAGGGCGATAGCAAGGTAATTATTATAGAAAAAGATTAAATTCACTAAAGACTTAATTACAAAATAAAATTAAAAAAATGATATGTTAGAAGGAATAATGAATAGTCCATATTTAGGAATGATGCTAGTCTCTATGGCATTTGGCTTGCTTGGAGCTTGGGTATCCAAACGCTTGAAATCCAAATTTAAAAAGTACTCAATGATGCCATTGTCTTCAGGATATACTGGCGCCCAAGTAGCAGAGAAGATGCTAGGTGATTATAATATTCATGATGTAACCATACAATCGGTGCCGGGTAAACTTACCGATCACTATAACCCAGCAAACAAGACGGTGAATCTTAGTCCAGAAGTTTATCAGGGAAGAAGTATCGCTGCTGCTGCGGTGGCAGCCCATGAGTGCGGTCATGCAGTGCAACATGCTACGGATTACGCATGGTTAGGAATGAGAAGTAAACTGGTCCCTGTGGTGAGTGTTGCAGCGAGTTACTTGCAGTACGTCATGATGGCATCAATTTTTCTTTTAGCGACAGCTTTTGGCGAATCTTTACTCATGTTAGCAGTAGTTTTGCAAGGAGCGGTAATGGTATTTTCTTTAGTGACACTTCCTGTCGAATTTGATGCAAGCCATAGAGCTATGCAGTACTTGGATTCTAGTGGATTAGCTGGCCGCAGAGGGGAAGAGTATGAAGGGGCAAAGGATGCCTTGAAGTGGGCAGGAATGACCTATTTTGTGGCGGCTTTGGCTTCGGTGGCTCAATTTCTATACTTACTATTATTACTCATGCGAAGAAGGTAGCTTTCTGAGCTTTGTAAGTTTTGTTAAATCTGGTGTTTTCGGATACCTAGGGAATAAATATTACACACTTAATTTGTAAATTAAACGTTCCTATGAAAACAGGCATTATGATTATATTGAAAAAAATGAGATGGATATTACTTGTATTTTTATCTGCCTCAATTGGAATTGCTGCGACTTCTGCCAACACAGAGTATTTTGAGATTTCTAAAAATCTAGAAATATTTGCGACCTTATATAAGGAGTTAAATTCTTATTACGTAGATGATATTGACCCGAATGAGTTTATGCAGGAGGGTATTGACGCTATGCTGAAGTCTTTAGATCCTTATACTAATTATTATTCTGAAGCAGAAATTGAGAATTATAGGTTCGAAACTACAGGTAAGTATGGAGGTATCGGTTCATTGATTAAAAAAGATGATGACTTTATTGTCATATCTGAACCCTATGAAAATTATCCAGCGGATAAAGCGGGATTGATTGCGGGAGACAAAATTGTTTCGGTGGATGGAAATTCAGTCAAAGGAAAAAGCTCATCAGAAGTTTCTAAATTTTTAAAAGGGGAGCCAGGTACTACGATTTCTGTTGATATATTGCGACCTCTGGCTGATGGTAGTGACCAATCATTGACCTTAGAAATAACGCGGGAAGAAGTCAAAGTCAAAAATGTTCCCTTTTATGGAATGGTTCAAGATGGTATAGGCTACATTAAGCTCGGTAATTTTACACAGCAAGCCAGCAAGGAAGTGAAAGATGCTTTTAAAGCGCTAAAAAATGACAATCCTGAATTAAAGGGCCTAGTGCTTGATGTAAGAGGAAACCCAGGAGGCTTGTTGCATGAATCTGTAAATATCACTAATATTTTTATTAATAAGTCTGAGTTAGTTGTTTTTACAAAAGGTAAAGTTGAGGAATGGGACAAGGAGTTTAAAACGATTAATGAGCCTATAGACACAGAAATTCCTTTAGTAGTTTTAACGAATAGGGGTTCTGCCTCTGCCTCTGAAATTGTAAGTGGAGCGATCCAAGATTTGGATAGAGGGGTGGTAATCGGACAAAAAACTTTTGGAAAAGGACTCGTACAAACAACCAGAAAATTGACCTATAATACGCAGCTGAAGGTTACGACGGCTAAGTATTATATTCCAAGTGGTCGTTGCATTCAAGCTATCAATTATGCTGAACGTGATGAGAATGGCGCAGTAAAACGCCTACCAGATTCTCTTAAGGTAGCTTTTCAGACCAAATCTGGAAGAACTGTTTATGATGGCGGAGGTATTGATCCAGACATTCTTACAGAAGTAATTTACTTGTCCGATATTTCTATAAGTCTGGGAAGAAAAGATCTCTTTTTTGATTTTGCTACGCTTTATAGAGCAAAATATGAAACCCTGCATGATGGTAAAGATTTTCGGATATCGGATGTGGAGTTTGATGACTTTGTGGCCTGGTTGCAAGACAAAGATTATGATTATACCACGGAAAGCGAATCTCTGCTCAAAGAATTTAAAGAGGTAGCGGAAGAAGAAGAATATTTCGAGGCTATTAGCACTGAATTTGAAGCTTTAGAAACTAAAATCGGTCACGACAAACGGAATGATCTTCAAAAACAAAGTGATGAGATAAAGCGGTTGCTTGAAAATGAAATAGTAAAAAGATATTATTATCGTGAAGGGGCTATAGAAAATGGTTTTGTTTATGATACAGAAGTAGCTAAAGCAGTAGATATTTTAAATGACCCGAATGAGTATAAAAAGATTTTATCCAATCAGTAGATTGGTTTTGGGCATGGTGCTTGCAATCAGCCTTTTCTCTTGTGTTAAAGATCAAAATTTCCACAGTAATGAGGAGGTAGAAATGTATAAGCTTGCCGATATTGATTTGGTCCAACCAGTCGCAATGGATGCCATAGATGCAGCCGCAGCTGAGCTGAGTTTTGCACTTAGTTCAACAATAGACAAGGTAGGCGTTAAAGAAGCCATTGAATATTGTAATTTAAATGCGAACGACATAATAAAAACGATAGCCGAAGATTATGGTGTTGAAATTAAACGAACATCACTAAAGCTTCGAAATCACTCAAACAAACCGTCAAAAGACGAAAAACTCATTCTTGATTTTTATGCAAAACAAGAAAGTTTGGGTAAGGCTTGCGCAGGTGAAATGAGCAAAGTGGATGGAATTTACAAATACTATTACCCTATTTATGTCGCGGAAAACTGTACGCAGTGCCACGGAGTAGCAGGGGAAAGCCTCAATAAAAAAGCAGCTAAAAAACTAGCCGCATTATACCTAAACGACCATGCTCAGGGTTATCAGACCGGTGATTTACGGGGAATGTGGGTGGTCACTTTTACGAAATAGAATTCCTTACTTTTTGGGTATAGGCACGCAAGGAAGTTTTAAAGTCGTTGCCTGAACTTTGCATATATTCAATGATCCATTTGGCAGCAAAAATATGGGTTAACTGCTCTCCGTCGTCTTCTCCATCGATTTCAATACTTGGTTTTTCCTCATTAATCAAGGCTTCTTCGGCTGCATCGAGCATTTCTAAGGTGTAGTTCGCCTCAATAATTTTTTTGATTGCTGGAATCTTCATTTTATAACTTATTTATTAACTCTTCGACAACTTCAATTTTAGCACTTGGAAACCCTTCAACGAGCTCACCATTTTTAAACCCTGCAAAATAGGGGAGATTATTCACTTTGGCTAATGATCTAGCGTTTGGACTGTTTTCGGCATCAACATTAAGAAACAACACCCCGTTGTGCTCGTCTTTACTGGCTAAGCTATTAAATTTAGGGGTAATCAATCGACAAGATCCACACCACCCAGCATAGTATTTAACGATTACTTTTCCATTGTTTTTCAGTAACTCCTCGAAGTTACTATCACTTGCATTAACTACTTCCATAGTACAGTTTTTTTGAATTGAACATCATTTGATTAAAATGGGTTCCCTTATTGTTTTTTTGCGCGTAATTGATCCAGCAGTATTTCCTCAATATTACTTGCATTAACCACAAATACTTCACCGCCAATGGGTGTTGAAATTGCCTTAAGTTGAGAGTAATATGTGCTAGAATTGTTGAATAAAAATATGGTGAAAGCGATATTTTCTGTTTGGTTTTTTTTCAAAAAATCTTCAATTTCTTGAAGCTTGCCAAAAGATAAATCTCCATCTGAGGCAACAATGATACGATTATTGGCAGCTGCTTCAAAATTCGATTTAGCTACCTTATAACCAAGCTGAAGACCAGCAATTATATCCGACTGACCACCAGTAGCCAAACTGTCAATTTTTAGCTTTATTTTATCTATTTCTTTAGCGCTCACAGCATCAAGAACCAATTCCGCTTGATCCGAAAAAATAACTGCAGATATTTCATCTTCTGCACGCATGAACTGCAATAAGCGATAAAGTGATTGCTTAAGAATTGGCATACGGTCTGATTTGTTCATGGAAAGGGAGGCGTCCATTAAAAAAACGGTATTGTTAAAAGCAATATTTTCAAAAGAAATTCCGCTTAAATCCGTCTCTTCTGGAGTTTGCTGCTTACAGATAAACTGATTAATTTCAGCTTTGCTTGCACCTTGCTCAAACGCAATATTCAGTTCTTTAAAAGCGGTGTCATATTCTAAAAGGGATAATGTACCTTCTATAAGCTCCTCATAAGCAAACATTTTTAGAGGTACCTGGATGCTTGTCAGACAAGAATCCGACCAGGCTTCATCTTCCTTTATTTTAATAATAAAACTATCGTAATCCCCCATCACACCTAAATTTTTGGATTGTGCGCCAATAAATAAGTTTCCATCTGCGCTAGCTAAAAATCGGCCTTGGTCCAACAAAACATTGTCACTGTATGCACCTCCAATTAATGTGGTTGAAAGCGGATATCCTGCCTTGTCGAACTTGGCTAAAAAAAGTTGTTCTTTGGGTGATTTAGTATATCCAAATACATAATATCCTTCGTCTACTTGCAGCATGTCACGGACAGTCAGACTTGAATATCCCGGAATCTTATATTCATAATTCCAATTGACAGTGCCGTCTTTTAGCGTATTTAAGAGGCTTAAACTATACTGATTATCAATCCCTGAGTTATTGCTGTAACACGCCGCTATTATAGTATCTCCACTTAGCACAAAATCAGATAGATATGCGCGCGAAAAGTCTTGCTTAGAATTTAAAAAGTAGTTGCTTTGAAGCTGAGAGAAATCGTCCGCATTGAATTGCGATATGGAAGCTCGATATTTATCGGATTTTGGCCGCAAACCATATCGACCACCGCTGATTAATTTGCCTTCAAAAATTAAGGAGTTAGAGGCGCTTTCATGACCAGTATAATACCAGGTAGTGAAATCATTCAACCTTCCATTCTTCGCTTGAATGTTTAAAAAACAAAGGCCAAATTTACCTTTGGCAAACTCATCTCCCGTAATGATAAAATTGCCCTTGTAACGATGAATATTATTGGGTTTGATATTAATGGACGTTTTTCTTGCCCAAACAATTTTATGCGCCTCAAAATTGTATCGAACAAAAAATTCGTCAAAGACATCGGTGCCTGCATTATGTCCATAACCACAAAGGATAATGTCATTGCCTTCCTTGATAAAATCACTAATAAAATTTTGATGTTCGGAAAAACTAAAGTACTTTTTCCAAAGTAAGTCACCTCCGGTATCTAGCATAGCGAGATAACATTGCTTGCCCGAATAGCCGCTGACGAAAAGGTTCCCATCTTCTAGTCGCAAACAGGTAACCCCATCATTAATGCCAGGATTGCCTATATTTTTGACAAACTGCTGTCCATGACTTAAGTAGGCAGTAAAAACAAAAAGAATCGTCGTAAAAAATAGTTTCAAAACGGTGTGGTTTATTGAAGAGTTAGTGAACTAATCTTCCCTGCGAAATTAACAAAAAAGCAATTGGAAAAGTTGTGAGAATTACAAGCTTAATAATTGACAACACGTAGTATGCTAACCCCAACGCTTAAGAATTCGCAGGGAGCGGCCTTATTACTCAAGTGTATTTAATATTTGCAAAGCAGAATAAACTTCAAGAGCGCAAGCAATTATTACTCACCATATAGTTCTTCTTCGCTTATTGCGACAACTTCCATCTCATTCTCTAATTCCTTGGAAATAGCTTTAAATGGAGCGCTGACTAACTGATCCCCTTCATTTACCCCAGATAAAATCTCGATGTTAGTATCGTCTTGAATACCGGTTTTCACTTCTTTTTGAAGGACTTTCCCATCTTTAAATACAAACACTACTTGAATCTTTTCATCAAAATCATCTTCTTCATCGGGGTCACGCAATGTTACACTTTGAATGGGTCCACAAAGGATGTTTTCCTTTTTGTTTGTAATGATTTCTGCAGTAGCAGACATGCCAGGACGAAATGGCAGCTTTCGTTCGTCGCTTATTAATTTTTCATAGCTTGCTTTGACTAACTTTATTTCGACCTCAAATTTAGTTACTTGCTGATCCAGCAAAGCATTAGACGAATAAGCCACCTGACTCACTATCCCTAATATTTCCTCTCCCAGATAAGCATCTACTTCAATCAAAGCGGTATCTCCTTCTGTAACTTGTAGAACTTCGTTTTCTCCAACCTCTATTCTTAACTCCATCTCTGCAAAATCTGAGATAGTAACAAGCTCGGTACCTGCCATTTGCGCCGTTCCAACTACCTTTTCTCCTTGCTCAACATTTAACTTTGAAATGATACCACTCATTGGAGCAAATAATTTGGTTCTACTCAAGTTATCTCGAGTTTGTTGTAGGCCCGCGTTCGCACTTTGCGCTTGATAATTGCTCGCTTCTACAGCCTGAAAAGCTGCTTCTTTTTCCCCAAAAGCAGCGAAATATTGACTTTCTGAAGCTTCAAGTTCAACGGTAGATATAATTTGTTTTTGAAAAAGCTCTTTTCTTCTGTTGTAGTCGCTTTCGATAATTTTAAACTGCGCATCTGCTTGGCTCTTCCGTGCCTTTGCTGAAGCTAAATTAGCGAGCGCCTGCTTGTAAGCAGCATTCGATTGAGAAACGGATGAGATATAATTATCGGCTTCTATTTCTAGCAATAAGTCTCCTTTAGATACAGAATCTCCCTCACTAATAGCTATTCGGGTTACCTCTCCGGGAAGTTCCAAAGAAAGCTTCACCTCTTTAAAGGGATAAATTTTACCATTGGCAGTCACAGATTCGGTTAAGCTCTTTAAACCTGCTTCCTCTAACACGACCGATGTTGTATTTCGGCTGTTAAGCCTATTCTTAAAAATGGCTACTCCACCTAGAAGAAGGAAAAAACAAATGCTGATAATAATTAGTAACTTTTTACTCATGGATTTTTAATTAAAAGGTCAATTCCCCTGTTTCATAAAATCTTACAATAGCCTTTCTAAAAAGGTATTCAAATTTGGACTGAGCTAAACCGATTTGTGCGGAAAGCAACCTGTTTTTGGCGGTTTCAAACTCATAGGTGTTTATTATACCAAAATTAAATTTTTCTTCAGCATAAGAGAATGCTACAGTTGCTGCCTCTAGATTTTTTTTGTTGGCGTTGAACTGTTTAGCAGCTGCACTTAAACTGGTTTGAGCGGTGAAAATATCTTGATTGAGGGAGTTTTGCTTTGTCTTAACTTCGAAGTCTGACTGCAAAATGCCCAATTTCGCGTTGTCTATAGCTATCATTCGTTGCCATTTTCCGAATAGGGGGATATTTAAATTGATTCGAATATTTTGATTAAAATTATCACTGACTTGCATCCCAAACGATTTATCGCTAAAAATGGGTTGTTGAAAGCTAGAGAACACGATATCATTTGACCCACTTACAAAGCCAATAGGGGTCGTAACCAAAGTTTCACCCACTTGTTTTTGAGATGCGCTAAAGTAATTGCTTCCCAAATATCCAGAAACAGAGATGCTTGGCGAAAGGCTTCCTCTAGCTGCTTTAAGCTTGAACAAGGCTGCCTGTTGTCTTAGTTCTGCACTTTTCACATTGGGCAAAGCGTTTACTGCATTTTCCGCCAATACGCCAATATCGGTTAACTGCTCATCCATGGTTATTTCTTGTGATTTCAAGTCTTCAATATCAAATGCTTGAAAAGGATCTAATTGGAGAACAAACTTGATTTGATTCAAGGCATTTTGCAAGGTGTTTTCTGCAGTAATAACATTGACCTCATCATTTGCTATTTGCGCTTCAACTTCATATTGGTCTCCTTTGGCTAATTCGCCAACTTTCACCAACTCCATGGTATTTGTATATTGATTGAGAGTGAGAATTTGCTGTTCTTGAGCGATCTGTAAAGCTTCCTTGGCAAGTAAAGCATTTAAGTAGTGATTGGCCAAAATAAGTTTAGTGGAGTTTTCCATTTCCATTTGATCAAGCTGAGTGGCAGTTAACTCTAGCGTAGATGCTTTAAGGTTCATCATTCTATTTAAACCTTGAAACAAAGTGAAATCTATGAACATACCTAAGGTGGTAGAGTTCGTACTTTGTTGTATAAACTGGAAAGTCAAAGGGTCTACAGAATTTGCAAAATTGAATCCTTCTACCACATTTACATTGATATTAGGCGTGTAAATGTCCATTTTGTTTTGTAGAACATTGTTTGTAGCATATTCAATATTCAACTTTGATTGGCTAACATTTAGGTTGTTGTCTAAAGCATAATTTACACACTCTTCAAAACTCCATTTTTCCTGAGCTGAAAGCGCGGTGAAAATGCAACAAAGAATAATTTGCACTGCTATTTTTTTCATGGGAGCTTATATTTTTTTAAAGCCTTATTAATCTTAGTGATAAAAGGAGAGCTAACGCCACCTTCCCGCTACTTAGATCTTAATCTATAAGGCTTCTGGTTATTAGAGCAAAGGTACCATCATTTTTGAACAATTTAAGTATCGAAAGATCTAATG
>TARA_B110000483_G_scaffold21900_1_pt1 | contig 16172 bp, 14 predicted proteins | sample TARA_B110000483 | Tara Oceans TARA_B110000483 (sample SAMEA4398176) | marine metagenome | biome: Polar Biome; feature: [SRF] surface water layer (ENVO:00010504); material: water (ENVO:00002006), including particulate matter (ENVO:01000060) such as... | depth 5 m
TGTTGGGTTTTTTAGTAAATTAGTTCAACACAACCACTAACACATTCTTCTGTGATCGTGGTATGTATCAAGATATACAATGTGAAATTAATAAAAAGTATTCTGTTTTCTTCCTATGGCGTCGCCAATTTTTTAGATTTTACACAAATAAAAAAGTCAAAAAATAGAATCTCAGATCAAACTTAATGTGCTACTAAAACTAACTGCTTGATTCATTATAACTTAGCCAAAGCCTTATCTAGATCTTGAATAAGGTCCTCTATATCCTCAATACCCACACTTAACCTGATCAATGAGTCGGTCATTCCCACTTTGAGCCTTTCTTCTCTTGGAACAGATCCGTGTGTCATACTGGCTGGGTTTCCTATCAATGACTCTACACCACCAAGAGACTCCGCCAAAGCAAATAGGTGAGTTCCACTAAGCATTTTCTTAGCTGTATCTAAATTATCTTCCTTGAGATCAAAGCTAACCATACCACCGAAGTCTTTCATCTGTCTCTTAGCCACTTCATGATTAGGGTGAGACTCTAATCCTGGATAGTATACCTTATTTACTTTATCATTAGTCATTAGATATTCAGATATCTTCCTAGCATTCTCGCATGCCCTCTGTACTCTAACATGCAGCGTCTTAATCCCTCTCAGAATAAGAAAGCAATCCTGTGGTCCAGGTACCGCCCCCACTGCATTTTGGATGAATTTGAGTTTCTCTCCTATATCAATTTCCTTAGTAATAACAGCTCCATGAACTACATCGGAGTGCCCACCTAGATACTTAGTAGCTGAGTGAATAACAATATCAGCACCTAGATCAATTGGGTTCTGAAGGTATGGTGATGCGAAAGTATTATCTACACACACTTGAATCCCCTTAGTCTGAGCGTATTCGCTGACCATTTTGATATCTATGATGTTCAACATTGGGTTCGTTGGTGTCTCCACCCAGATCATCTTAGTATTATCATTTGCAACCGCATCTATTTTCTCTATAGAATCCATACCTACAAAGTGAAATTTTATACCATACTTAGCGAATACTTGATTCATAATACGGTACGATCCCCCATAAATATCATTGGTAGATATTACTTCATCTCCAGGGTTAAGTAGCCTCAATACGGCGTCCATCGCGGCCAATCCACTACCATAACAGATTGCCATTGCACCATTTTCCAATGCGGCTAAATTTTTCTCTAATACAGTCCGTGTAGGATTTTGAGATCGTGCATATGCATATCCTTTGTGTACTCCAGGTTCAGATTGCACATAAGTAGACGTCTGAAAAATAGGAGTCATGATCGCTCCCGTAGATGGGTCTGGTTCTATACCTGCATGTATTGCTTTAGTTCCGAATTTCATATGTTTTGTCTGTCCTTTTTCTGAATGAATTTAATGAAATAAGGATATTCCAAGCCCAACTGATTACTGATTATTCCAGTTTAAGCAAACAATCGATATCTCTTTGCTAGATTAATGAATGGTTTTTCAATAAAATAATACATCAAGGTAGCACAAGTGATCGTTATCAATATCACTAAAAGAAGTAGACAGAAAAACCCTAAATAAAAGTTGGGGAACATCGCAATATAATGATCCCAATATTTCATAACATGGACTACTACTAGCCAGTGGGCTAAATAAACACTATAAGATATTTTACCTAAGAATAACCATAAGCCGTTGGTTAAGATTTTTTGCGCTGGCCTATTATTAATAATGAAGAGTAATATCAATGCGCTTGCAATTCCGGTATAATGAAACATATCAATGTTTAAATATTCTGCCACACTGTCGTATGTGCTACCAAATGGAAATATGCGTCTTATATGTCGTACAGAAAAAAGTAAGAAAACTATCAAAGCAATCAAATATCTAAACTTCCAATATTTAGATTTAGAAAAATTATATTCTTTTATCTGTGGGTAATAATAGGCCAACATTACACCCAAGACAAAATGTAGAGCAAATGACGAAAAGTGATTCTCAATGAAAATAGACATGGGAATCACCCACCAAATCATTTTAATATTTTTTCTACTAAGGTAAACTAACACCGGCACTACTAATGATAAAACCATCTCAACTCCTAATGTCCAACCGGGAATATAGAATTTATGAGCCAATCTTACCATAGCTAATTCTTCCCAGAGTTTTTGATCATTATTCAAAAATATATCCTTCAAAACTAGAATACAATTACCCTCAAGTAATAAAGCTCTATTCCAGTATAGATAGTTAACTATAATAGTAAATATGAATGCAGGATAAAGCCGCAATATCCTTTTGAATATATAATTTCCCATCTTAACCTCCTTATCCGATTGAAAATATTTATAGGAAAGCACAAAACCACTTAAGACAAAAAAGAACGAAACAGCATCCGCTCCATTAAAAACCATACTTGCAACATGAAACTTTGTATAATCCGGCCAATTCCATCCTATAAAATGATATATTACCACCATCATAGCTGCAATTCCTCTTACAGAATCTAAGTAATCCAACCTTTGTGGTTCAGTATCTATTCTACTAGTCAACATTGTTGATCTTTTATTCTAATACTAAAGAATTACTCTCCTATTTGTAACCAATAGGAACCGCCGTGTCTTTCCACTTCTTTGAGATTATCATGATTCCAAATCGGCTCTAGTTGCTTTGCCAATTCTTCATCTTCTGACACGAAGTAACATGGAAATATCGTTTTATATCGCTTAGGGTTTGCCATTACATACATGGCGAGACCATATTGCTCCGTATAGAATCTATCACACATAAATTGTGGATAATCATACGGTAGATATATATCATGGATATGCACTATGACTCCTTTATTGAGTTGCGGAAATATCTCCATATAAAAAACCATGCTATCAGAATTGGGCAGTATCCTATGCGAATTATCTATAAAAAGTATATCACCAGCCTCTAGATTCAACACTTTTTGATAATCTATATCTTCAAATGGCTTTCTGATTACTACATCTGCCAATTGGTCTATCTCAGCTCTAGGCATAGGGTCTATTGATGTGATCTCCAGACTATTGTGCTGCTCTTGCTTAACTTTAAAAGCCACTTTTGTTGAGTTACCAGATCCCACCTCTACATAGCGCTTTGGTTTATAATAAGAAATCATCGTATATATTGCAATGATATCAATACCTGGCAGAAATCCATTGTTCCATCCTGGGAGCTTACTATCTGTTACCTTACTACTATCCTGTATCTCAGCGATCTCGTTTTGATTGCTCAATGCAGCATCTATCAATGCTCTATAAGTATTTCTCTCAGCATCTATGATATCATAGAGTTGCTTATGCGGAGGAAGTCCATGTCCATATCTAGGTTTCATATCCACAGGATACTCATTGATTAGAGCCTGATATTTGGGATGTATACGTTTGAAAAAAGATTTTAGCATTGGACGCCTTTTATGTTTGGACAGCTAAGATATAGAAAAGAGCGATTTAGTAGTACGAAAACTATGAACTTCAGAATCTTACAATTTTCTTATCCACCAACTATAATTGAAAGTCCAGCTTAAATACTGAAGATCCAAAGCAAACTCGAAATTTTACATCAACGATTCATCGAATAATTCATCAGTGATTAATCAGGAATCGTAATTTTAACTATCTTAAATATCATAACTCAACATCAAGTCATGTAAGAAGACTTGAGAGACAGAAGGTGCAAATCAGGACCCTGGATTATTGCTACCATATTACTTGCTGCTCTTGCGGTATCCTATTATTAATGGAATAGGCATACAACACAAACGAAAATTTATGTGGAAGTAATGAAAGATTACAATCCTCCAATTAATAAAGGCACTCGTGGAATTACATCTAACTCTGACCTAGTAGATCAAGCCATCAAAGAGTTTGATCTTAGAAACTTTGATACTAGCAATAATCTATTTAAACGAACAAATCCTAAATCGGATAGCATATACTGGTACATGGGTCATATCTCTTTGATCAATGGCAGTGTTTATGAAGCAAAACATCAATTGAAAAAATAACTTCAACGACTTTACAAGATGACTTGTTAAAATATGTTAAAAGATTATATCGAAGTAGCAAATATTCTGCTATTAGTTGGAGCATTGGTACCTGTAGCGAATGCGCTGCCTCAAGATTTCGAACTGTAATGTCATCAGGTATACTTCACATTTCCAGTCATGCTTAGTCTGAATCACTCTAATGACAATAAATGAAAAGAAGGATTGTCAAGCGGTGATGCTCTTATAAAGACAAAGTAAAGTTTCAAATCTTCGAAGAAATTTCCGCTCCAAAATATTAGGTAAATCTCAAACTTGAGGGCAATCATAATCTATCTCTTTCAAAAAAATAAATGCCTTAAACAATCCTTATACTATAAAGAGAATTAATATTTTATAACAAAAAAGAGCCTTACAAATGAATGTAAGGCTCTTAGTATATTATGTGAAGCGAAAAAGGTGATATCTATAAGATTATAGTGTATTATCCGCCCAGCGCAGCAGCACCGCCTACGATCTCTGCAAGTTCTTTAGTAATGGCCTCTTGTCTCGCTTTGTTGTAGCTAATTTTTAGTTCCTTCATCAATTCTTCTGCATTTTCGGTAGCATTATCCATTGCTGTCATTCGTGCACCGTGCTCTGAAGCATGAGTGTCGTATACATACTTTTGGAAAGTCGTCTGCAATATGCTTGGGATCAAGTGATTGAGTAATTCTTCTTTACCTGGCTCAAATATATAATCCGCTTTAAAGTTCTTGCCTTTAGCCTCGTCTTCTGCTTTCGTACCTTCTATATTTTCTACTGGAAGGTATTGTACACATTGTGCGAACTGAAGTGCAGCATTTTTAAATTTACTGTACGATACATCGATACGGTCATAGTTACCTGAAGCGAACTCATCCATTAGCATCTGAGATACTTTAGCTAAGTTCTTATAATCTAGATTAGAAAATAAATCAACGTAATCATCAATGATATTACAATCACTATATTCCTTACGGAAGTAATCATAAGATTTTTTACCTACACAGATAATAGTAAGATTTCCATTGGCTCTCACTTCAGCGTAATCAGTATTGATTTTCGCTACAGCCGCTTTAATGATATTAGTATTAAATGCACCTGCGAGTCCTTTACTAGATGTAACTACGGCGATAGCTACCTTTTGAATATCTCTTTCAGCTACTAGTGGAGAATTAATTCCTCCTTCAAGATTAGACAGAATATTGATCAACATCTTATTCAATCTATCAGCGTAAGGACGCATCTGAGTGATCGCATCTTGCGCTCTCTTCAGTTTAGCGGCAGAGACCATTTTCATCGCCTTAGTAATCTGCTGAGTACTCTTCACAGACACTATCCTCTCTCTTACTATTTTTAATGCTCCAGACATATATATTCAATTTCGAATTTTGAATTACGAATTTCGAATGCTAATCAAACGATAACCGTCCTTCCGAATATGTAATTATTAATCTTATCAATTAACAATCTCTAAAGGTTTACGCTTTGTATCTACTTGCTATTTGAGCAGCAGTGGTCTTAATTGCAGTTACAGCTTCATCAGTAAGTTTACCTTTTCTTAATGACTCTAAAGCATCAGCATTTGACTGCTCCATAGTAGTTAAGAAAGTCTCTTCAAATTCTTGAACCTTGTTAACTGGTACATCACTCATTAGTCCGTTAGTACCTAGGTAAATGATCGCAATTTGCTTCTCTACTGATACTGGAGAATATTGTGGTTGCTTAAGCATCTCCACGTTTCTCTTACCTTTTTCTAATACCGCCATAGTCGCTGCATCTAGATCAGATCCAAACTTAGCGAATGCCTCAAGATCACGATACTGTGCTTGATCGAGCTTCAATGTACCTGCAACCTTTTTCATCGCTTTTATCTGTGCAGATCCACCTACACGAGATACCGATATACCTACGTTAATCGCTGGTCTGATACCTGCGTTGAACAAGTTAGACTCTAGAAATATCTGACCATCGGTAATGGATATTACGTTAGTAGGGATATATGCCGATACATCACCTGCTTGCGTTTCGATTATTGGAAGTGCAGTCAATGACCCACCACCCTTTACGATTCCTGCATCCTTAAGGGATTGAGGAAGATCGTTCATTTCCTGTGCGATACTATCCACATTGATCACTTTGGCTGCTCTCTCGAGAAGTCTAGAGTGAAGGTAGAATACATCACCTGGGTAAGCCTCACGTCCTGGAGGTCTTCTTAAAAGAAGAGATACCTCACGGTAAGCAACCGCCTGCTTTGATAAATCATCAAAGATGATCAACGCTGGTCTACCCGTATCTCTGAAATACTCACCGATAGCAGCGCCTGCGAATGGAGCGTAAAACTGAAGAGGTGTAGGGTCCGCAGCAGAAGCAGATACAATAGTCGTATATGACATGGCACCTGCATCATCTAATGCTTTATAAACTTGTGCTACAGTAGAAGCTTTCTGACCTGAAGCTACATAAATGCAATATACAGGTTCACCTCTATCGTAAAATTCTTTCTGATTAATGATCGTATCGATCGCAATAGCGGTCTTACCTGTCTGACGGTCACCAATGATCAATTCTCTTTGTCCTCTACCAATAGGAATCATCGAATCAATCGCTTTGATACCCGTCTGTAATGGCTCAGTTACTGGTTGTCTATAGATAACACCTGGAGCTTTACGCTCGATAGGCATCTCGTAAGTAATACCTTGTATTGGTCCTTTACCATCGATAGGAAATCCAAGGGCATTTACTACTCTTCCACACATACCTTCTCCAACTTCGATAGATGCGATACGATTAGTTCTTCGAACGTTTGATCCTTCACTAATGCCGGCAGCGTCACCAAGAAGCACAACTCCTACGTTATCTTCCTCAAGGTTAAGTACGATCGCTTGTGTTCCTGTTTCAAATTCTACAAGTTCACCTGCTTGTACTTTTAATAGACCGTATACTCTCGCGATACCATCACCTACTTGTAATACAGTACCCACTTCTTCGAGTTCTGCTTCTGTTTTAAATCCAGAAAGCTGCTGCTTTAATATTGCTGAAATTTCGTCTGGCTTAACGTCAACCATAATTTGTTTATTTATAAATTTCTAAAATATTGTTCTACTAAATTGCACCCTCGTGCTGAGTACCTTTAAACTGTTTCTTCATCTGAGAAAGTTTATAGGCAATACTATCATTATATAGTTTATCACCTATCTCAATAATAAATCCTCCTAAAATAGATGGATCTACTACTGTCTCTATATCAACCTGCTGTGCTGTCTCATTACTAAAGAGCAACTTAGCTTTGATAGATGCTAGATTGGCTTCACTGATTGGAGATGCAGTTGTAAGTGTTACATCTGATATCCCTTTCATTAATTTATACTGAGCTTCAAATTCATTACTGATAGCAGGGATATATTCTTCTCTACCTTTATTTAGAATGATATTTAAAAATCCTAAAGTAGTCTCAGACAGTTTACCTGCGAATACTGCTTTAAAGATTTCTTTCTTCTTAAGCTCGTTTACAATAGGACTCTTGAGTAGCATGACTAGGTCTCTGCTCTCTAGCGCCTTATCTAGCACAGCCATATCATTCTTCACTTCCTCAAGATTATTATTCTCTTGAGCAAAATCGATGAGTGACTTAGCGTATCTAGATGCTATTCTGCTTACTGACATGCGCCTTTATTAATTAAGGTTAAACTTATCTACTAGCGTATTCACTAGTCCTTCTTGTTCTGCATCACCTTTAAGATTCTTCTTAATTAATGATTCAGCGATTTCGATAGCCATTACACCTGCTTGATTTTTGATATCATTTACAGCTGCTTTTCTTTGGTTGTCGATTTCTATTTTAGCGTTAGCTACTATCTTATTAGCTTCCTCTTTAGCTTTGTCTTTAGCTTCGTTGATGATGCTATTTTTCATGTCCTTAGCTTCTTGTAGAATCTTGGCTCTATCATCATTAGCTTGAGCTTGCATCTTGGCATTCTCAGACTTCATATTAGCCATTTCTTCTCTAGCTTTCTTTGACTCATCTAAAGCGTCTTGGATATCATTTTCTCTCTTCTTAAGAGCATCTTTGATAGGGCCAAAAGCCAGCTTTCCCATCAGAAACCAAAAAATAAGGAAGATCAATACTGTCCAAAAGAACAATCCAAAATCTGGCTTAATTGGGCTAAAATCTAGTAATACAAATAACATAGTGTACTATTATTCTTATTATTAAAATGAGGTCGTTGCCCCAAAATTTATTATTCAAAAAAACAATCCAAAAATGATCTGACGCTGCAGCCAACCGCTAAACAGCGTCAGATCTAAATTTTACAATCTCTTTGTAAGCTTATCCAGCTACAAGAAAAGATAGTAGTATAGCGATAAGTGCTGCACCCTCTATGAATGCTGCCATTAAGATCATATTTGATCTAATATCACCTACTGCTTCTGGTTGTCTAGCGATTGATTCCATAGCTTTTGCTCCGATCCAGCCTATTCCTAGTCCAGCTCCGATTACTGCTAATCCCATACCTATCGCAACGATTGATCCTACCATGATTTTGTAGTTTTAAATGATTGTGTTTAATAAAATTATTACTCTTTAATCATCAAATGATGATCTATTTTTTGTGTTTTGAATGAAACTACCAAGTTTATTCTTTAACGTTTTTGATAGTTGACTTTCTCAATTGTTCGTGATGGATAATGACCATCATGAACGTTATTATTAATGTGCCTCTTCGGTAGCAGCACCTATGTATGAAGCCGTCAATATTGTAAATACAAATGCTTGCACTAAAGCAACGATTAGCTCTATCGCCATCATAAACATTGTCAACAATGTAGATCCTACCGCTGCGCCACCTGCACCTACTAGACTTTCTCCTGATTTACCAAATATAAATATGAACCCTATAAAAACCACCATTACTATGTGACCCGCTGTGATGTTAGCAAAAAGTCTTAGCATCAAAGTCAGAGGCTTAATGAATAAACCCATTAGCTCTACGGGAATAATGATCAACTTCACTATAAAAGGAACACCTGGAGCTACCAATAAATGCTTCCAATAATGTGCATTACCACTAAAGTTAGTAATCAAGAATGTAAGTAAGGCTAGTACCATTGTCACGGCAAGATTACCTGTTACGTTAGATCCTCCAAAAAATGGAATTTGTCCAAATAGATTGAGACCTAGTATAAAGAAGAACACACTCAGCAAGAAGGTAAAATACTTCTCCCAGTTATGACCGAGGAACGGTATTGCCACTTCATCTCTTATAAATATAACGAAAGTCTCGAGCATACCCTGAAGTCCCTTAGGCGCTTCACCATCTTGCTTTTTATATGCTTTTGCCGCTCTTCTAAATATCCAAAACAAGAATATACATACTACTAACATCGAAGTTACATTCTTAGTCAGTGAGAAATCTTTGTATGAAGACATTCCTCCACCAAACAGACCTCCATCAAATGTACTTTTCTGCTCTAGTTTATGCATCGCATCTCCTGTACATACATAAGTTACATCTTTTTTCTTTCCTCCAATCTTTTCCTCTGAATGCATGAATCCTTCTACATCAAATTCGCCCATTGGAAATGAAGCATCGGCTATCCTCTTTACTATACCTCCGTGAAGCACGTATCTATTATGTCCTATATGACCGTCACCATGACCTAAAAGGTCTGGGTTAAACTTAGAAGACATGCCTAATTCCCAACCATCATCAGACTTAAGCATGATAGGCAATGGAATTTGTAATGGTCCGATACTGTAAACATTTGCATCACTTATGTGGTGCATTGCGGTTTCAGCTACATCAAAATCCCCGTGATGTCCACATCCTCCATGGTCTCTATCACCTTCAGTATGTGCCTCATTTCCATGATTATGGCCTGAGTGGTCACCATCAGAATGATCATTAGTAGAATGGTCGTGGCCTGAGTGATCATGACCATCGTGATTGTCTTGTGCAGACATGCTAAATGTCACACAAATTATCAATGAAAAAATAGCTGCTAATCGGATCATATATAAAATATACTTCTGTACGTCTCAAATTTCGGTGCAAAAGTATGATTTAAATCTTGTAAACAATGTATTATCAGAGTTTTATTTTTCGGCCTGAGACTATATTATTAAGGGCTTTGATAAGAAATGGCACAATAAGTCTAAGATAACCTATTGGTCGTGTAATAATGCGCTAAATCAACGATAAATTACATCACTTGATAGCGAAGTTGGCTATGGTGTTTCTAGCTGATGACCCTGATTAACCACCAGGATATTTCCTTAATTCCAAGAGTATGATTACAATATAAAACCTAAGGTAAAATACCAACTCCTAGGGTCACTAGGAATAATTCCTGGGCCAGGATAGCCTGTGGCTCTTCGTGTATAGTAAGATTCATCCAATAAATTATTAACTCCTGTCTCGATCTTCCACATATTCCATCGGTATGAAACCGAGAGATCCAATACATTATATGACGGTACAGGACCAATAATACCATTACGACTATCGCCCAAAGGTACCGCTTGAGAATTTTCTACATCTGTGTATTGTTCAGATAGATAACTATACTGCAGATTGAGAAGTAAATTTCTATAGCCCCCTTTTATGCCTGTTTTGAAATTAAACCCTGGAATAAATTCTACCTGCTTGCCTTCTACATTAGGTACATCGCTTTCTAAGTATTCTGACCCTGTTACTGCGCAATTAGCAAATATATTGAACCTGTATCGATCAGAGTCTTTATCTATTATAGACATCAGATTATAATCTGTAAATGCCTCAACGCCATATATAAGGGCCTTACCAATATTCTTCCTTACTCTATTAGCTCTATCATCGAATACAATACCAATTCTATCATCGTATAATATGGTAAAGGCACCTAAATCGTAAGAAAGTATTTTCTTCAATCTTCCTCGCAACCCCAAATCCAACGTAAAACCACTTTCATCTTGGATATCAGGATCTACTCTAAACGACGGACTCGCTACTCTGATATCACTAAATGTTACCGATCTGTAGTTCTGCGAGACATTACCATATAATTGTAATGCTGCATTTATTTGATAACTAATACCTAATCCGAGTAAGGCAAATTTTCTACTCAGATCTCTGTTGTCTGAAAGCCCATTATTAGCAATAGGATTACCAGCTATATCGTACACTACAGAGTTGTATATTCCTTTGCTCTCAGTATGAATATACTCCCACCTTATTCCAGGTGTTAATTCTAACTTATCCGTAAGTCTCCATATCTGTTCTGCGAATAAAGAAACATTGCTATTAGGAAAATCAAATTGTGATTGATTGGCATAATCCGGAAAGTCTTCGCTGTAAATCCTAAAGTTAGCATCCGCATCTCTGCTTCCAGGACCTTGATCACTTGTGTTATTAGATAAGTATATTTTGTTGCCTATTAAGGTCGTCACAGATTTACTAAAAAAATCTTGCGTTTGTATCAATTTTGATTCCAAGGCTACATTTCTGAATGTACCATTAATGATATCTCTTGGTAGTATATATCTACCATCCACATCTTGCTCATCGAGTGCAGTGATAGGATTTTGATTTAACTTTGAAGGATCTCCTCGAAAACCCACTGATTTTCTGCTAGCATCTAGATATGATAACTGTATCGACGCTCTCGTATTCTTATTGAATTCATGATCTAGTCTAGCCGCTACTAGATTCCAATCAACATCAAACCAATTTCGCTCACGGTTAGAATAGTCAGGACCAACAGCAAACTGAGTATCTGTCAAACCTCCAGCCTGCTTAGCGAGATAATCTAGCTTTGTATAATCGAATTTAATACGAGTTTTATCGTTGAACTTATACTGGATAGTAGCGTAGCCATTTCTAGCTGCGTATTCGCTATTATTACGGAAACCATTTCCTTGCTTGTACTGAAAATATCCATAATATGACAGCTTGCCGTTAGTGCCTCCAAGTGACAGGAAATTATTAATTAATCCATACGATCCTACTGAATTTCTCAACTTCAACTCCAATGATTTCTTACTAGGAGTATGCATCACAAAATTGACTAATCCACCAAACTGAGTTCCGTACTGCAATGCAGCGGCTCCTCTGATTACCTGAATTTGTTGGAGTGCTTCTGCCGGTGGTGTATAATAGCTTTCTGGATAGCCTAATACGTCAGCTGATATATCGTAACCATTTTGTCGTGTATTAAAATTAGACGTACGATTAGGATCTAATCCTCTGCCCCCGATATTAAGTTGGAGACCTGCATCATTGCTGTCATAGATATTAAGGCCAACTACTTGAGCATATATCTGCCTTGCATTATTAGATGCTAAATTAGCCGATACTTGACCAATGAGTACCACTTCATTTTTCTTCCCAGAATTGATGGTCGTGCCCTCTACAGATTGTAGTCTCTTCATAGCGAATAACTCGTCTCGTCTTGCCCTAATTTCTACTTCCGATAATTGAGAACTTAGTGGCTCCATAACAACAATTATCTCATTAGGAGCGCTAACTTCCATGACGACTGTCGCAAATTCAAAGGATATTATAGTAAGTGTAAATTTTCCAGAAAATAAATCAAGCAGCTCAAACTCTCCATTGGTATCTACTTGTATGAGTTGGTTTGTCTCTGAGATAAACACTTCTGCATCAAGCACTGGATCGTTTGCAGTATTGGTCACCCTTCCTGTTAATTGTGCGAAGACAATTAATGGAAAGATAAATAGTAAAATAGCTAATAAATTTTTGATGTTTTTAATTTTTGTTTTTTAATATACCTCCTTATTCTTCCAAATTCAAAACTCCTAATTATCCAATATCCATTCCTTGTGTCTCCAAGTATCACTCTCCTTCGTCAAATCTACTTCAGGATCAATATACCTTTTGCTCAATGCTCCATTAAGCGTTACGTAACTTTCTACATAAACTTCAATATTTTGATGGCCTTGATTGGTAAAATGATCACGAAGATAATGGGCATATTCAATAATCATATCTGGCTGAGTTGCCATTTGTTTTTCTTGAAATGAGGTAAGAAAATCTCTATTGTCTACATAAAATCTTTTTTTAGTTTCTCCATCTACTATCTTAAATGAAGCGGTTCCAGCTTTTTCCATCAACATTACTCTCCAACTAAATCGATACCCTTCTTCTGTCCAATATAAATTGTCTGGATATAATAAATACCTAAATGGAATTAACAATTGCAACACTAGGAAAACACCGACTATAAAAATGCTAAAATTTCGATTCTCTTTTATCCTATAAATTGCACTTGCACCGTTATCAAATATATTTTTTGAATTTCCTATTATTTTAGCAAAAACATCTAAGATCCGCTCATGTACTCGAGAATCAAAAAATATCATGGTACTTAATATCATGATGAATGGAAACATCCCGATTGGAAACAACACTCTAGTTAACAAATGAAACACAATTACCATGAAGAAAGCCACTTTTCTAGTCGGCTTCCATAGCAGCAAAAAAGGTATTGTTAAATCATATATCATACCGCCCCAACTGAATGTATACGCCATCCAGGGTTGTTCCAATAACCCACCGATAAGTGGAAGATCATATGATCCGGGTAACCATATTTTCAAAGGTAATGCATTGATCAACCAATCATAATTAATCTTCGCTAATCCCGCATAAAAATATACTATTCCTAGAACTAACTTGATTGCATCTACTGTCCACTTAGGTATATATTGCGCCCTTAAATTTTCATTTCTATATGCATCAACAGAATAGTATCTATGCATTGGTAGCCATATCATCAAAAATGCCATCACAGATACGAAGTAATAATGATTTAGATAAGTAGTCTTATCCATCAATTCTATATAAGTAAAGCTCAAAAAAAAGATTATAATACTGATACGATACTTATATCCAATTGTCACTCCAATTGCAGAAAATCCACAAATTGCAAAAAGCAAATACGTCCATTGACCTAATGGTTGTACCCATGAAAATCCCAAATAAGAAAAGAAAAATTCTGGAGAGATATACAACTTATCAATCCATCCTAATGCAGTAAATCTGATCAAACTAATTATCATCAAGAGACCAAATAAAATACGAAAGACCGCAAGTGATGCGGCCTTTGTAGTTTTATTTAGATATGAGTGTATCGTCATAAAATATTATAAATTAATCTCCATCTGCATCTACATAATCAATTGAAACATTCAATGCAGATAGCATATCAGTCTTCATTAGAACAGTTACTACTTGCAACGCATCATATGTGGCAAGCATCTTAGTATTGTCCTCTTCTACCTGTCTTTTAAAATCATCATCGAGTCCATTCGACACTTCAATTGCATTATCTATTGCTGCTTCTATAGCACGACTAATGTTTGCTCCACTTGTAAGAATTTGTATATAACCTAGGTATTCGGACAGAGATGGTCCATTACCATTATATTTAGATTTTCCATCAAAAAAATCTTTGAAACTCGTAAGTGAATTTAAATAAAGAGACTTGCTAAGTGTTGGCGTAGTAACATTCAATGCTTCTACATTGTTAGCTAATGGTGAACCTGAGAATACTCCTGCAGGGATTCCTATCTTTCCTGATCTAAGGTATCGTTCATAATAAAACAAATAATCATTAACCATTCTATTTACAGAACTACTTGCTGAAGATCCAGCATCTTCTATAAATATCTCCCTATATCCTGTCGTCCAATTTGTATATACTTCTCTTGTAAGTACTGTCATCTTAGTCGTCAGATCAGTCAGGTATGTCTTAAAGGCAACATTACTATTAAACTGATCTACTATTAGAATATCTGTTTCTGAAACCGCATAAATTAAAAATTCTATAGCTGGAAAACCCTGTTGATCAAAAGTAGAAGGCAGTGTTAAATTATATGTTTCTGATATAATATTGCTCAGAATTTCTTCCCTATTTGTAGGATAAATATTAGTATGCTTTCTTAGGGCTAATTCTTCAGCCCTACCAATTTCAAACATACTAACTTCCTGCCATGCATTATAAGCAAATCTAAAATTATTGCGAAGGTCATTAAGTCTAGATATGTTTGGGTCGGCCACAAATTTCTTTGCCTTGGCATCCATAGAATCTATCGCTTCGAGATAAGATTTATAACCAGGAATGATAAATCCATCGACCCAATGCTCTAACATTACAGATCTGTCAAATTGATCATTATCAGCAGAGGGGTTAGGCATATCATCACCACATCCAATCCATACGGTAGATATAGTAGCGAAAAATAATGCTAAACCTAATTGTGATATTTTTTTCATTATGTATACTCTGTTTCTCCTGAAAATATTATTGAGCCGCTTGCGCTACAGTAAAGTCAAATTTGGACGCTATATCTTCACTAATCTGATCTAAGGTATTAGGTGTTATATCCCAGAAACCGTCAGTACCATCTCCCATCAAAGTAGAAATAAATCCATCGACCTCAGCTCTTGAAAATAATGCATCTGTACTATTAGAAGATCTCACAAATCTCAAACTATAAATAAATCCATAGCCTTCTGATAATCCATGAAAAGCTCCTCCTTTATTACTATCAAGTTGAATCTTTGACTGCTGTAAATAGTAGACAGCTCTAATACCAATTACATTTGATAATAAACCTTTTAGAATGTCAGCTTGTTCATCCCTCAGGTTGTAATCTTTAGCGACTATGGCTGCCCTCCCCAACTTAAATGCATTGTATATATCCTCGGCTATAGTTGAGAAGTCTTCATCTCCTTTTACCCTTCCCAGATACTTGTTTAGAAAAGAATCTCCACCACCGACATTACTTAAATAATCTGTAGCATCCGCGGTACCAAATAGATAACCAAATCCTTCATCCCACTTATGCTCCATAGTCGTATAAGATTGAGCTTCTTCAGTGATTTCGTTATCATTTTCCGCCCTATTGTCCTTATCATCAAGTACTGTAATACTTAGATAGTTATTTACAATTTGATCTAACATCAATCCACCAATGAGGCTTTTCGCTAAGGCTTGGTTGTATTCTAGACCATTGGCATTTATGAATCTCGTCTTCGTTCCATCGGCTATTTGACCAGCAACCCCTGGATTAGCTAGTATATCTTTATTAGTAGCTACTTCGTTAATCTGTGCCTGCATCCAATCTTCAAACTGCGCCTTGATTG
>TARA_B110000483_G_scaffold5007_1_pt1 | contig 16075 bp, 31 predicted proteins | sample TARA_B110000483 | Tara Oceans TARA_B110000483 (sample SAMEA4398176) | marine metagenome | biome: Polar Biome; feature: [SRF] surface water layer (ENVO:00010504); material: water (ENVO:00002006), including particulate matter (ENVO:01000060) such as... | depth 5 m
CCATGGCAGCTTGCCCACCCCCTAAAGACTCCAGAGAGTCTTTAAAGTTCTCCGTAGATTCTAAAGAATCTCAAGGCACATAGCACACACATCACACATTAAAGATTCTATAGAATCTTCAGAGTCAGCCAACAGCTTTCTAGTTTACAAAACTAGGGAGACTTACAAATGTTTTTAAATCTTTAGATTTACTCCAGAGACTTCCAATCTTTTCAACGACTTACAAGCTATTTAAACTTCGTTTAGTTCCCTTCTCTGAGACTTTCAAAGTCTCTCTAGTTCTATCGCCTGCACGGAATTCCCGAAAGGGAATTGTCTGGAATTTTAGTAACCCTATAAGCTATAAAAGCTTATAGGGTTACTAATAAAGTATCCTTATGTATTAAGTTAAAAAGAAGCTCTTTGAGCTTTTTAACTTAATACATAAGGATACTAATAATGCTGACTTCAAACTTCAAAAACATTGATGCCAACCAAATTGCAACAGACCGTCAAGTCTATGGAGTGGCTTGCCACTTTGCAGCGATTCATGCCAAGTCTCCTTCGGAGAGATATGGATTGACCAAGGTGTTCAATGCCGTAGTGAAAAAGTATTACAGCGATGCCGATAGCTTTATGACCCACGGCGATGTCTCTGAGTTCAGAGAGTGGGATTGTGTTCCAGAGCAGTTCCTGCTACTAGTAGCCAACAAGAAACCGAAGGTTAAAGCGAAGCCAAAAGCTGAGGCGAAGCCGAAGCCGGTTGCCAAGAAAGCCAAGCCGAAGGCCGCTGCGACTAAAGAAACTCTAACGAGTCGAGTTGATTCGCTAGAAGCTAAGATGGATAAAATCTTAGAGATTCTATCTGCCAAGTAATTCTATCAGCCAAGGATGGCATTTAAATTCTATAACTTGTAAGGTATATATTTATGGCTGATTTTGATGATAGTTATGTATGGGCTAGATTGTTTCCAAACGTATCCTTTAGGGATAAGGTTTGTATAGAGTGGGATGACGGTACAATTGTTGTTCATAAACATCTATACTATTGTGAAGAAGTATTGCATAGTATAGACTGGTCTACTGTTGCTAAGTGCTACGAAGTTTAGTTAATTTATATAGCCTATTACGAAGTAGTAGGCTCTATTAAATAAACTCCGAAACGAAAAGGCTAATGCTTATGTTTAATATTATATTTGATGGCAATAGAATTGTATGTGAAAACTTAGAGGTTGCTAGAGACGTAGCGTCTAACTTGTTAGAGAATTATAACGAGGTAAACATATATCCTTCTGAGGATGTTGACTTAGATGACTTAATAGAAATAGATGTGGAGGTATAGCATGATAGACTTAACGCCTTATATAAGCATGGCGATTGCTGGGCTAATACTAATAGATATTCTTGGAGGTTAAAATGGATAGATATACTGTGTGGATTGGAGGCATAGAAGCTAATCAATACTATGTAACCGAGAAAGAAGCTGAAAGTATAGCGGCCTTCTTTATATCTGAAGGCTACACCGATGTTATAATTGAGAGGATATAAGATATGTTAGAACTAGAAAAGACTTTGCGGTCACGTTTAGATGCTAAACTTATAAGTTCTTGTGGTATACTACGAATCTGTATTAGCCATCGACCTAAAACAGAGAATAGCTTTAGAGCTGAAGGTGAATATATGTTACATTCTTGGGGAGATGAGGGAGGCCAGATGGATATATTCTGGGGTCACTATGACCTTACAGTTAAAGAGGCGTTAGATTTATGGGATGCCAAGCTGAACCAACAGATTAAATGGTTTAAATAATTAATATATACCCTATTACTTAATGACTTTTAAGTTAGTAAGTTCTTACGAACTAACTTAAAAGACATTCAGTTATAGGGTAAGCCACCACCGAGGAAATGCCGATGTTCGCTACTCATTGCAAAGCAGTACAAGAATATTCACAGCGTAATGCTGATAACTTTGGAGACACTATACTCATGGTAGCTCTAAGCATTCAACAGAATTGGCTTGGTGTTGGTGACCAGATAGCTGATGTAAGAGCTAACAAGCTAGAGTCTAGATTCTTATGGGGTAACAAGATAAAGACTTATGAGTACCTTATGTCCAATAAACATATGATGTTTTCTCAAGTCAAGGCAGTGATTAACTCTAGTAAGTCTGACAACGAGAAAGCTTACAGCTTAATGATAATCTTTCTAAGGGTTGACGGCTTAGGTATACCGAAGGCAGGCTTCTGCTGTCAGTTGATTGCAGGGTTGGTTGGTTGTATGGATGTTCACAACATTAGAATGTATAACTTAGATGCTAAAGACTTTACACTTAACCCTAAGCCTAAGACAGACATCGCCAGCCAAGCTAATAGGGCCAAGATAGAGAACTACATAGGGCTATGTGAGGACTATGGCTGTGAGAATCTATGGAATTCATGGTGTGAGTTCTTAGCTACCAAGTCTAAGCGGTGGCAAGATGGTAACCATGTAAGCGAAGTACACTATACTTATCTGACAGGAGATAACCATGCAGCTACCGACTGAAGAAGAATTTAAAAAGACTTGTGCCGAACATATCTGGTGCTTCACTATGGAGCCTGACTTAAACAAGGCAATGGAGGGGCTAAAGACCTATCACTATATACAGAAAGTTATTAAACTAGGTGGCGGAAAGTATAAACAGATACACCGTAGAAGCTTTGAGGCTTGGATGGATGAGACTAAAGGCCCCAGACACGGCGCTCTGCGCTCTCTATGGGCTCCGGTGGATAAGAAATGAATAGAGAAGACGCTTTACTGGCCTGTATGGAACAGATATACCAAGATATAAAGGACGGTGAGGGCCAGCCGCTGTATGATTTGATAGATTATATACCTACTGACGTTCTTATAGGCTACTTACAACAGGCAGAACACTATGAAAAGTTACGATACAATTAAAGAAGGCAATGTTCTATGGCGTATAGACTTTCTGGGGCAGTTTGATGCACCTACTTACAGCTTCAGCTTAGATGATGCACATAAAATAGCTAAAACACACAGCTCTCGGCCCTATATAGTCACTATGGTGAGGCAAGATAACCTACAACAGGAGATAAAGTGATGCACGATAGAGAAGAATTCTATATTATCTTACGAGATTTAAACTCAAGTGCTAAATACTTTGAAGGCGATAAAGAATTTACACCTACTGATGAGATGATTGAAGCATTAGATGACGTAGCTACTGCTTTATATAACATGGTATTAAATAATCAGAAATAATAATAACAATTACTTAATGACTTATAAGTTAGTAAGTTCTTACGAACTAACTTATAAGACATTAAGTTATTGTAACAGGGTCGGTGTCGGCTGTCAAGTAAAATCGGAAACCAACTAACCACAACGGGTCACAAATTATGGAAACTTTATTCAACTTAATCGCAAAAGCTACACACTCAACAGTATTTAGCGGCAAGAAAAATGGTACAGTTTTAGGTAAGTCTTTTATTGTTCGACAAAGAGTCAGTAAGAATCGCTTCGAGGTCAGCAAAGGAGAGTGTTTTAATATCTTCCATTGCTACAAGTGGGCCTTCTATGTACAGCACAAACAGTCTCGAAGCATTAGCTTCAAGAACATCAAAGATATTAACGGCATCGAAGGAGTACAAGCGTAATGACTATAATGCAAATGTTCCCAAACAACTCAGCACTTCAAGCCATCCGAGAGGGTGGCTATGGCTCAGCAGGATTTGATATAGGCGTTTCACCTTTGATGTACAACACAGAGGAGGGCGAGTTCGTTAACTATCAGAGTTCCAAGTCTGTTATCTACCGCACCGATACTGGTGCAGAACTAGGGGTTCATGGTCATGGCTATAATCCAGTGGCTCCCAAGAAGATGATAGATGTTACCCGCAATATTATTGAGCGTTCAAGTCTTAGTGTTGATGGCATTCAAGAGACTATCAGAACTTCTCACGATGGCTCCAGAACCTTTGTACAATATAAGCTACCTGCTCATACTTATAATACTCCAGACGGTGACACTGCATCCCTTGGTCTGCTTGCAGTGTCAAGCTTTGACGGGACTTGGCCGTTTATGATTAGTGCAGCAGCTATACAGCAAGCCTGTACAAACCTACAAGTCTTTGTTGGTGGTGAGGTTGCAGTGTTTAAAGCTAAACACACAAGGTCACTAGACATTGAGCAGGGTGGAAGGATTATTACTAAGTCTCTTGACTTGTTCCAAAATCAGCGTGAACTATGGCAACAGTGGAACGATACAACCGTTGATAATCTACAGGCTTTCAAATCCTTTGCCGAAGCAATCAATTGTAAGGGCGCACTAGACTTATTATACAAAGGTTACACTAGCCCTGTTGATGTTCTAATGGACATGCCTCGGCATAACACTAACCTTGAGTATCTCTGGCACAAGTACAACTCAGTATACTCTAAGCGACTTGGTAATAACTATTGGGCTGTGTATAATGCTATGACTGATTGGTCTACCCATGCCATAACCCAGAGACAATCAGCAGCAGGCAACATAGCAGCTACCAGAAATCAGCGACAAACAATTATACAACAACACTTTCAAAAGGCGGCGTGATGTTGAGTAATAAACTAACCCCCCAAGAACAAGAGCTTCTTGTTATAACGATGGAGGAGTGCTGCGAACTAGCAATGGTTTGCAGTAAACTTCTCCGGTTCGGTAAAGAAGAGAAGCATATAGAAAACTTACTACAGGAGTCAGCAGATGTTACTGTAATGATTAACCTGCTATCAGATTATAAACTGATAAGTCATCCAGAAAGACTGGAGAAGATGTTTGACAAACAAGATAAACTTAAACAATGGAGCAGCTTATATTGAGTCAGAACTTAGCAGCAGCACACAATGATTTTATGCAGGGCTTGTTAACTTTAATACAAGCCTGTAATAAATGGGATGTAACAGCAGATGAACTACTTAAATATATAAGAGAGGAAGAAAGTAAATGACAGCAGCTTATACATTAGAGAATAGAATTGTTCATTGGCACCATGACCGTAACCTTATCCACGGCTCAACAGACCATCAGCAATTTGAGAAACTCTTAGAAGAAGTCGAGGAGTTGCGGCTAAACATTATGAAGAGCCAGCCAATCATTGACGACATCGGAGATATTATTGTAGTGCTTTGCAACCTAGCACATCGACACAACTTAACACTGCATGATTGCATGGCCCATGCTTATGAAGATATTAAACACCGCAAAGGTAAGATGGTAGACGGACTGTTTGTTAAAGAGCTTGTAGATGAGAGCGCTTCATAATGACAACAGCAGCAATAGTAATAGGGTTAGCCCTCTGTGGTGCATCACCTCCTGTTATTTTTGTTTTAGCTTTGGTTTCGATGTGGGCAGAGGGTGAATTTTTTTTCAAATAAAACTTAACAATCGCATCAACTTGTGGTATAATGCCACCTCACTTTTACACACCAACGACAGGAAAGATAATATGGCTATTGTAACAGGAACAGCATACTGGGCAAGCGTAACTACCCCGAACACAACTTACGAACCAGTGTACACAGTAAATTTAGTAGTGGATGAAGACACAGCACAGAGCTTTAGGTCACAAGGTCACACAGTTAAAGACATGGACGAAGGCCCAGCACTAATCATCAAGCGTAAAGTTAACGGCCCGAACGGAATGGTACGGTCAGCACCTAAGCTTGTAGACGCTACCAAGAATCCAATTGATGAGCGTATCGGTAATGGCTCAGCAGTTAAGATTCAGTATAAAGAATGGGAATCTGTTTGGAAAGGTAAGACCTTTAAGGGTTTAGACTTCCAAGCTATGCAGGTTCTTGACTTAGTATCTGTCGGCTCAGCGGATGGCGGTGAGTTCGATGTAGAAGACGAGATGGAGGAAGCTATTTAAGATGGACATCTATAAGAAAGAAGACGTTTCTTACGATGTATCTAAGCTAGACGAAGAAGCCCAAGGATTATTCGGGCTTCTTCAACAAGCAATGATTAACGTAAGACAATACAACGACAGGGTGCAGTTGTTTCAAGCCGGAGCAACCCACATCCAGCAGTTGTTTGAAGAAAAGCTCACGGATGAAGCTATTACAGAAGACGATATGGAAGTTGTAACTGAAGGCTAACCTTGAGGTAACGCAATGCCGTTTGTTAAATTCCATCTCCCGTGTGATTCATGTGGAGGCAGCGACCCAGTAAGTCAGAACGATGACGGGTCAGCTTACTGCTTTAGCTGCAACAAGTATTTTAAAAACTACGGCACATCGGAAGTGCAACCCCAGCAACAACAACATGATACCGTAACGGACTTCACAGCGTATCAAGGCTCAGGCAGTGGCTCTAGTTACAACGCCTTGACCGACAGACAGATTAGTATCGAAACAGCCAAAAAGTATGGCGTTAAGTCTACTACTCTCAATGGTCAGGTTACCAGTCACCACTACCCATACTTCCACAAGGGCGAGGAAGTAGCCACCAAAGTCAGAAAGCTCAACAAGCAGTTTGCTTGGAAGGGTGACTCAAAAGAAACAGGGCTGTTCGGAGAGCAGCTCTTCAAATCAGGCGGTAAGTTTATTACAATCGTAGAGGGAGAGTGTGACGCTATGGCGGCATACGAACTACTCGGAAGTAAGTGGCCTGTGGTAAGTATAAAGTCTGGAGCACAAGGAGGTGCTCGTGATGTTAAGAATAGTCTAGAGTTTCTTGAATCATTCGAGACTGTAGTCATCTGTTTCGATAGCGATGCAGTGGGCAAGGACGGAGCTAAAGCAATTGCCAAGCTCCTCACCCCCAACAAAGCTAAGCTGATGACACTGCCCGAAGGATTTAAAGACCCTAACGATATGCTCAAAGAGCGCAAGCATTCCTCCTTTGTTAATTGTTTCTGGGATGCCAAGGTCTACACCCCTTCAGGGATTATGAACCTGTCTACTCAGCTAGACGAATACAAGCGGTTACGGTCAGAGAAGCTGCCGTCCATTCCATACCCTTGGACTGGGCTTAACCGTAAGCTAGAAGGCATCAGGGCTGGTGAGTTGATTACTCTTACCGGCGGCACTGGACTCGGTAAGTCTTCTGTAACTAGAGAGCTTTCTCACTGGCTCATCAACAACACTGATGATAACGTAGGCATCGTAGCCCTTGAAGAGAACTGGATGCGAACTGCTGAAGGTATCATGGCTGTTGAAGCTAACTCTAAGCTGCACCTAGACAGTGTTAAGAATCAGATAGGTGACGAGAAGCTTGAAGAGTATTACCGTAAGGTCTTCATGGGAGAGAACGAGGGTCGGGTTTGGATTCATGCTCACCTTGGTGTCAACAACCTAGAAGACATCTTCAGCAAGCTGCGCTACTTGATTGTAGGTTTAGATTGTAAGTGGGTTGTAGTTGACCACCTTCACATGTTAGTTCTTCAAGCCTTGGAAGGCGATGAGCGCAAAGCTATTGATGGTATCATGCATCGACTTCGCTCTCTTGTAGAAGAGACTGGTGCTGGCTTGATACTTGTCTCTCACCTTCGTAGAGTTGAGGGTAACAGAGGACATGAGAACGGTATCGAAACCGGACTCTCACACCTTAGAGGTTCACAGTCTATTGCTCAGCTAAGCGATTGTGTTATAGGATTAGAGCGCAACCAACAATCAGATGACGAGGTAGAGGCTTCGACCACTAAGGTCAGAGTTCTCAAGTCAAGATACACTGGTGACGTTGGCTTAGCTTGCAGCCTACACTACGACTCAGTAACAGGCAGACTTAAAGAAGTAGATGACGGTGATAACTATGCTGCCTTTGACGGAGACGAGCTATGAGTAACTTAGTATTTGATATAGAAGCAGACGGCCTCAACCCCACCAAGATACATTGTATTGTAGCTCAGGACGTAGACACTATGGATGTGTTTACGTTCGACAATACTCAGCTCGAAGAGGGTTACGGATTACTTAGAGCCGCTAAGAAACTAATCGGCCACAACATAATCGGCTATGACCTACCAGCCATTAAGAAGATTGCAGGCATCGACCTCAGTGACAAGCAGATTGTAGATACCTTGGTACTGTCCCGACTCTTCAAGCCACCTAGAGAGGGCGGCCACGGCTTAGAGTCTTGGGGTTATCGCCTCAAGTTTGCTAAGGGTGACTTCGGTGAGCAAGACGATGCGTGGGATTACTACAGACCAGAGATGTTGAGGTACTGTCAACGTGATGTAGAGTTAAACACAAAGGTATACCAGCAGCTACGAGTAGAAAGCAGGGGCTACACACCACAAGCAGTTAAGCTAGAACATGCCGTTGCTTGGATTATAGATAAGCAACGAGACAATGGCTTTAAGTTAGATGTAAAGAAAGCTATGCTGATGGTTGCAATGTTCCAAGAGAAGTTAGATGCTACAGAAGCTGAGGTGCATGAGACTGTCAAGCCCAAGGTTGAGACACAGATACTCAAGCCTCAGTACACTAAGACTGGTGCGATAGCTAAGACAGCTAAAGACCAACACGACAAAGGTGTCAGGCTTACAGACGAAGAGTGGACAGCGATGCTCAACACTGACAAGCCGGTAACCCGTAAGACATATACTGAGTTCAACTTAGGTTCTCGCAAACAGATTGGTGATGTGTTGATTGCAGCCGGTTGGGTTCCTAAGAACTTTACACCTACTGGTCAGCCAATCGTTGATGAGGGTACACTAAACAAAGTTAAAGGTATCCCAGAAGCTGCGCTGATTTCTACCTACCTAATGCTTCAGAAGCGTTTAGCTCAGGTAAACAGTTGGCTCAAGACAGTAGAGGATGACGGCAGGGTTCGAGGTTATGTTAATCCTAACGGTGCGGTGACGGGCCGCATGACACATAGTCATCCCAACATGGCTCAAATCCCCAGTAGCAACTCACCCTACGGTAAAGATTGTAGAGCGTGTTGGACTGTAGAGTCTGGTAACAAACTGGTAGGCATTGATGCTTCAGGCTTAGAGCTTAGAATGCTTGCTCACTATATGAACGATGAGGCATACACAAATGAAATTCTCAACGGAGACATACACACAGCTAACCAAAAACTTGCAGGACTTGAATCAAGAAATCAGGCGAAAACTTTCATCTATGCCTTGCTCTACGGAGCAGGAGATGCAAAGCTTGGGACAGTGGCTGGACAAAGTAAGGCAAGAGGCAGACAAATGCGAAGCCAGTTTCTTGATAGTCTACCATCATTTAAATCTCTTGTCCAACGAGTACAACGAGAAAGTAAAAAGGGATTCCTCAAAGGGTTAGATGGCCGTAAGTTAGCTATACGTTCTGAACATGCTGCACTCAACACCCTGTTGCAGAGTGCTGGAGCAATCGTAATGAAGGAGGCACTGGTTATCCTTGACGGTTACTTCAAAGAATCTAAGCTAACTGCTAAGTTTGTAGCCAACGTCCACGATGAATGGCAGATTGAGTGTAAAGAATCAGATGCAAAACAAGCAGGCGAACTAGGTGTTCAAGCAATTGTTCAGGCTGGTATAAACTTAAAATTAAATTGTCCCCTAGACGGTGACTACAACATCGGAGATGGATGGCATGAAACCCACTAAGACATGTAATCGTTGCGAAGATGAATTAGTAGCTGAAGAAAACTGGACTGTAGGTAACGCTCGCAAAAAGAATTATATATGCAAGGCGTGTGATAACGCTAAACGAAAAACAAACTTACAAAAATCTAAAGAGAAAACTAACCCAGAAAAGGTTGAACAAGATGAAACCCATTAAAGCAGACAGAAAGAAGTTTGACCTCGACCTACAGTACGGCGAGATACGTGAAGATAAAATTGCAGAAATGCTTACCAACAAAAAGATAGAAGTTAAGTCAGAGCGTGGGATGTGGATGAAGACAGGTAACATTGCTATTGAGTATAAGTCTTACGGTAAGCCATCAGGTATTGATGCAACAGAATCTGACTATTGGTTTCACAACTTGTGTATTGGTGATGAAGAATACTGTACACTTGTATTCAATACAAGCACATTAAGAAAGATTGTTAAGCGATTAGACAGTTTTAAAACAGTATCAGGTGGTGACAATAGAGCCAGTCAAATGTATCTATTAAACTTACAAAAGCTATTTTCCTCAGACGTAATCAAAGCCTTTAAGGAGTTAGAAGATGAACCAGAAGCCGCTTGATACTTTAGTCCCTGACATCTATGAGTTACTTGAGAAACTTTCAGGTGGTGAGCCTCTTCCAATAACGGAGGAGGCGCTTGACCTTACAATGGTTGCAATGAAGGAAGCTATCCTTAGTTGGGCAACGCCGCGAAAACGAGACACCAACTTCAACATTAGAATGTCTAACGTAGGTAAGCCGTCACGACAGTTGTGGTTTGAGAAGCGTGACCCAGTAGGGCGTGGCAGTGTAGACGGTGCAACACAGATTAAGTTTCTCTATGGTCATGTGTTAGAAGAGATTGTACTCATGCTTGTAAGGATGGCAGGACACAACGTCACCGATGAGCAGAAGCAAGTAACAGTCGAAGGCGTTGTAGGCCACATGGATTGTAAGATTAACGGCCAAGTAGTTGACGTTAAGTCTGCATCTAAGTTTGCCTTTAACAAGTTCCGCAACGGTACACTTGCAGCCGATGACCCCTTTGGTTACCTTGGACAGCTTGCCGGTTACGAGAAAGCAGAAGGCACAGACGAGGGTGGTTTCCTTGTTATCAACAAAGAAAGTGGCGAGCTGTGCATGTATGTTCCCGATGACTTGGATAAGCCCAACATCGAGAATACAATTATTACACTAAAAGACGAATTAGAACTTAACATTCCACCAAAACTATGTTATAATCCCACACCTGATGGCAAGAAAGGGAACATGCAATTAGCTAAAGGATGTACGTGGTGTAAGTACAAGCACGAATGCCATAAAGATTCTAATGATGGTAACGGCCTGAGAACTTTTAGATATTCCACAGGCTATAAATACTTAACGGAAGTAGTAGTAGAACCAAAGGTGGATGAGATACTATGAATCGAAGAAAGTCTAAGCGTATAAAGTATCACGCAGAACTTTTACAAATCTTATGGCTCAAGAGTCTCCTCAATGAAGAGGAGGCTTCGAGAGTTAACATGAGCAACTACAAAGATATGCTGCCTGAGCAAACACACATCTGGGCAAGGGGGAGACTGTACAATAGTTTCTATACAGCTAAGTGGCTTTCCATAAAGATAAAGCAATTGATTAAAATCTTTCCTACCAAACAGATTGAGGACATTACACCTCAAGACATTCAGTGGAAGATGGAGCAAAGATGAAAAAAGTACGCAAAGGATATAGGAAGCCAAGAGTAAAGCGTCCCCTAGAAAAAAACTTAGTTAAAGGTTATGATTCTAACTGGGAATACGAGTTACACTCTGGCATCCTAGATGCTTGGGAGTTTCACGTTGACAAGGTTGAGTACACAGTGGCGCACAAATACGAGCCAGACTTTGTTAAAGAGATAGACGGTAAGAAGATACTGCTTGAAGCTAAGGGGCGTTTCTGGGACAGCGCAGAATACTCTAAGTATATCTGGGTAGCCAAGGTTCTCCCCGCAGACACCGAGTTAGTGTTCTTGTTTGCCAACCCCAACGCTCCTATGCCAGCCGCCAAGGTTCGTAAAGACGGAACAAGGCGCTCACATGGAGAATGGGCTTCAGCAAATAACTTTAGGTGGTTTAGTGAAGACAGTATACCTGACACTTGGATTAACACAAAAGGAAAAGAGGACTTTAAAGATGAGTATAAATGATGCGTCACCGTCAGAGTGGGACAAGGCTTCCGCCAGAACAAGACACCCTACGTTTGAAGAGTACATGAAGCGTTTAAACTCTAGCTGGGTTTATGACAGCACTAGAGGGACTGACCCCACTATAGCTGCTGACGCACCTGAGTTTGAAGACTGCTGGTATCCAACACAACAGAAGACAGGCTTAGAGGCTTGGATGAAAGACGCACATCCGGCAGAGGAAGAAGATGTAGTCAATAACCCAGAGCATTACAACACAGGCAACATAGAGTGTATTGATGCAATAGAGGAGTCCATGTCCAGTGTTGCGTATAAGGGCTATCTCAAGGGCAACGCCATGAAATACCTTTGGAGGTACGACTATAAGGGTAAGCGGGTAGAAGACCTACAGAAGTGTCAGTGGTACTTAGGCCGTCTAACACAAGCAGTAATATTTGAAAGCGAAGGAGAATGAATAAGCTTTGGAGCATATGGAAACATGCGCTAGGTTCTTTTGACGAGGAAGACGGATATGACGCAAAGAACGAAAACTATATATCATACATTAGAACTTTTATCGTGCTGTCTAATCTAGTTTGTGCTTATGTTATAATGTTTAATATAATTAAGGATTGGTGACATGAAAAAATGGTGGCGAATATGGGCCAAAAGTCTAGGTGAAAAAGTCGGCGAAACAGATAAGCAAGCTAATACTGTTGCTTGTATTCGGACTGCTTGGTGGCTTACTCATATGGTTACATGTGGATTTATTATTGCAGGCAACACAAAAACATTAGGTCTATGGTAATGGATAGGAAAGAAGAAAGACAAGACAGGTTTGACCGCAAAAAGAAATTTAAAAAAGTAACGAGGTCTTCTAAAGTTAAGGCCGAACGTAAAAAAACTATAAGGAAAGATGATGACAGCACCGTTTATGAATATGCTTTGGAGCATTAACTTTAGGATGGGTATTGGGTTAGATGTGGAGTCGTGTGATAGCAGGCCCGTGTGGGCGGTAAATACTGACGATGAGATAGAGGCGCTATCGTTTAACGGTCTTGTTTTGTGCATCCCCTTTTTTGTTATAACTATAGGCAGCCTTTGGAGAGATGACTAATGCAGATAACTTACAAACAAAAGTTTGTTGCTAAAGCTTTATTTTACACAGTAATCTCGCCGGTTTATGTACCCGCAATTATTATATACAAAAACAGACAAGACGTTTATGACTTCTACAAAGAAGTTTGGAAGATATTTAACGGAACTCACGCAGAATTAAAGGATAAAGATTAATGGAACAGTACCAACAGTTTATACACAAGAGCCGCTATGCACGATGGATGCCTGAGCTGAGTCGGCGTGAGACATGGGAAGAAACAGTTCAGCGTTACGTAGACTTCTGGTCTAACCGTGGACAGATTGACAAGAAGACAGCAGAGAAACTATACAGCTCTATCCATGCCCTAGAGGTTATGCCATCAATGCGCTGCTTAATGACAGCAGGCGTAGCACTAGACAAAGATAACGTAGCAGGGTTTAACTGTTCGTATCTGGCGATTGATTCACCTCGTAGCTTTGACGAGCTGATGTATGTGCTCATGTGTGGTACAGGGGTAGGGTTTAGTGTTGAGCGTAACTTTATCACTAAACTCCCTATTATCGCTGAGTCGTTTCACCCAACCGACACTACCATTGTAGTGGGCGATAGCAAAGTTGGATGGGCCTCTGCGTTCCGTGAGTTGATTGCTATGTTATACGCCGGTAAGATTCCTAAGTGGGACATGTCAGGCGTTAGAGAAGCGGGCGCACGACTAGAAACCTTTGGCGGTAGAGCATCAGGCCCACAACCACTAGATGATTTGTTCCACTTCTGCGTTAACATCTTCAAGAAAGCAGAAGGTCGTAAGCTAACAAGCATTGAGTGCCACGATGTAGTGTGTAAGATTGCTGACATTGTAGTTGTAGGTGGTGTAAGACGTTCAGCGCTCATCAGCTTGTCTAATCTATCTGATGGCCGCATGGCTAAAGCTAAGTCAGGGGCTTGGTGGGAAAATGAAGGTCATCGTAGACTGGCTAACAACAGCGTAGCGTACACAGAGAAGCCAGACTTTGAAGCTTTCTTGAATGAGATGCAGACCTTGTATGAGTCTAAGGCAGGCGAGCGTGGCTTGTTTAGTCGTGTAGCAGCACAGAAGATTGCGGCACGTAATGGACGTAGAGACCCTAACCACGACTTCGGAACTAATCCTTGCAGTGAAATAATTTTACGCAGTAACCAGTTCTGCAACCTCAGTGAAATTGTTGTACGTGCAGAGGACACTGAAGAGACACTAATGGCTAAAGCAGAAGTAGCTGCTATCATCGGTACGCTTCAAGCAACGCTTACAGACTTCCGTTACCTTCGGAACATCTGGAAAAAGAACACTGAGGAAGAAGCATTGCTAGGTGTAAGCATGACTGGTATCATGGACAACGAGCTGTTGAGCCGAGCTGACTCACCACATTGTGCAGTAGTGCTGGAGAACGTAAGAGATGTCGCTATTAAAACTAACAAGAAGTGGGCTGCAAAGCTTGGAATTAATCAGTCTACGGCTGTTACGGCTGTTAAGCCAAGTGGTACTGTTTCCCAGCTTGTTGATAGTGCTAGTGGCATCCATCCTCGTTTTTCTGAGTATTACATTAGGCGTGTACGCTCAGACAAGAAAGACCCGCTTGCAAGCTTCATGTCAGCAGCAGGATTCCCAGTAGAGCAAGACGTTATGTCAGAGTCATCGTTAGTGTTTGGCTTCCCTGTCAAGGCACCTAAAGGCAGCACAACAGTAAAGATGGTAGGAGCTATGGAGCAGTTAGCTTTGTGGAAGACTTATCAGAACCACTGGTGTGAACACAAGCCAAGCATCACAGTGTACTACACGGACAGTGAGTTCCTACAAGTAGCGCAGTGGATATGGGATAACTTTGACATCTGTAGCGGTATTAGTCTTCTGCCTGTAAGTGACCACACGTATCAGCAAGCGCCTTACGAAGAAATCACAGAAGAAGAATATGCTAAGCTAGTGTCAGAGATGCCAGAAGGTGTTAACTGGACTGACTTAGGTTACTTTGAAACCGAAGACAACACCACAGGCTCTCAAGAGCTGGCTTGTACCGGTGGGGCTTGTGAGATAGTATAGGAGATATACATGAAAGCAAAGGAAGCTAATATACTATCGTTTAGAATTATCGTTAACCATTCAGGAGCCATCCTAACTGAGATAGGTGGACTCCCTGAAGACCGACTACATGAAGTGTTTAAGGGTGATGAGCTGGTGCTTGTGCGTAAGATTATACGTGATGCTAAACCTAAACTGGAGAAGATGCACGACTACCTTGAGCGTGAGCTAACGGCCTTTTCAACTACTTAAATTGTTTCATATGTTATACAATGTACACTACAGGATACATTAAGGGGGTATGACTGAGGACTTCAACGTACATCGAAGTCCCCAGTCTACATACTACCACTTAACTTTATCTGCCCAGTAAGCCGCAGACATCTTACCCTTCTTTATATTCTTACCATGACGGGCTTTAAAGCTTGCGCGTTTCTTCTTCATTTTATCTGACTCACCGGCTTTAGGCTTGCCTGCTGTACTGGCTCCCTGTTCTCCGAAGCGGATTGTTTTAACATTGTCTCCTTCTTTCGCCACAACCACATGGCTTTTCTTCGGGTGCTTTGGTGTGCGCTTCGGTTTGTTATAGCCGCTTACTCCTGCGTTGGTTAGCCTGCTGTCCTTTTTCATTTTGTAACCTTCCCGCCTCTATTCATTTTTTTGTCTAGCTGAAAAACACCTTTAAACTTTTCTATGGTTGGGCGAGTGCCTTTTGAAACGCTATGGGCAGCCTGCTTAACATTGTAAGCTGCTTTTCTTTGTATGTCTTTTGCTTTTGCAGCTAAGCTAGAGTCGCGCCGAGGCTGTGATGTCATCGGTGCCACTGATGGGGTTGCTGGTTTTACAGGCTTATAGCTTCCTCTTTTGACAGGCTCACCTGTAATTACAGTCTTAGAGTTTTTATATTCGGCTGGCTTGCCCTGTGGAATTCCTGCTTTTTTAACTCTAGCTGTATTTTTAAAAATTGTTTTCATTTCTAGCTCCTGTAAGTTTTAGTTTTCTTTGCAACCTTCTTGGGCTGTGCGCTGTGTTGCTTGCCTGCTTTTGTATCTTTCTTTTTCTTGGCGGTGGTTGCCGCATACTGTGCAGTTGTCAAAGCCTTGATAGCTTTCTTGGGCAGGTAACGCTCACCAGTTTTAGCACTAGGCTTACCTGACTTAGTACCCCACTCTTGCTTAGTCCACTTCTTTA
>TARA_B110000483_G_C18206878_1_pt1 | contig 15928 bp, 12 predicted proteins | sample TARA_B110000483 | Tara Oceans TARA_B110000483 (sample SAMEA4398176) | marine metagenome | biome: Polar Biome; feature: [SRF] surface water layer (ENVO:00010504); material: water (ENVO:00002006), including particulate matter (ENVO:01000060) such as... | depth 5 m
TTGAAAAAGACTGAGTCTACAAAAAGACTGTCCGTGCGAATTACCCACATGGAATTGTGAGTAAGAACCTATTTTTACTTAAATTAGTTTTAATGAATTTCTGAGAGTATTTCTCGGGCAATAATGATCCTCTGAATTTCACTAGTTCCCTCATAAATTGAAGTTACCCTTACATCACGAGAGAAACGTTCTAAAGGAACATCCTTGGTATAGCCAAGACCACCCATTAGCTGAGTAGCTTCATAGCAGACTTGGTTCGCAGTTTCAGTAGCATGTAATTTTGCCATAGAAGCTTGTTTAGAAAAAGCCAACCCTTGATCTTTACAAGAGGCTGCAGACATTAATAGCAATCGTGAGGCTTCAAGCTGGGTATAAGCATCGGCTATCATCCATTGGGGCCCCTGCATACTAGCGATAGATGAGCCAAACTGCTCTCGATCAACCGCATATTGACGTGAATAATCCATTGCAGCCAACCCTATGCCTAGAGCCAAAGATCCAATTCCAATTCGGCCCCCAGCTAACTCTTTCATGGCAATTTGAAAACCATCATTTAATTTACCCATAAGAGCGGATTCATGGATACGACAATCCTCAAAAATTACTTGATTTGTTGATGATGCATTTTGACCCATCTTATTTTCAGCTTTAGCAATTAAAATTCCTGGAGTATCTGCTTCAACCAAAAAGCAGGATATGCCTTTGCCTTTTGGAGCCTTTGAGTCTGTTACTGCCCACACAATAAATATACCAGCATACTCTGCGCTACTAACCCACATCTTTGTTCCATTAAGCACCCAATGACTTCCATCTTTTACTGCTTGAGTTTTCATTCCCGCAGGGTCAGAACCAGCATTAACTTCAGAAAGGCAAAAACTGCCTGCATGATAAGCACCAGAACAAAGTTTTGGTAAATATTTATTTTTCTGCTCTTCACTTGCTATAGTTTGAATTACTTCTCCCACCATATTGTTTACTGACACTGTTACAGCAGTTGATGCACAGGCTTTAGCTATCTCAGTAATGGCTAGACTAAATGCAATTGTCCCAACCTCAGAACCTCCATATTGGGCCTTAACATTCATACCCATGAATCCCAATTCAGCTAAGCCTTGCAAATTATTTAGGAACAATACTCTATCTTCAACATTATTCTCACTACAATCCAAACGAGCAGCTACAGGAGTGAGCATACTTATAGCGTACCTTTTGGCCATTTCAATAATGGCGTTATGTTCTTCGGTTAGAGTTAAATTCATATTTTAATTAGAGAGATTTTTTAGTAATTTATTTCTTTTTCTCAAAAGAATTTATTCTAAACAATAATCGAAACATCTAGCTCATAATATAGGTGGATTTAAGAACTTGATAGTTATCAATCGCCTCAGGACCTATCTCGCGTCCCAATCCGCTAGACTTTACACCGCCGAAGGGCGCTCCGATAGAAGGAGCATAACCATTAATTCCCACAGTACCAGAATTAACTTTATTGGCTACCGATAATGCATGATCATTATCAGCGCTCCAAACGGAACCCCCGAGACCAAAATCAGAATCATTTGCCAAAGATATTGCTTCATCCTCTCCATCAAATGGGATGATAGAAAGCACCGGACCAAATATTTCTTCTCTTGCAATGACTGCATTATTTGAAACATCCGTAAACACTGTTGGCTCAATAAACCAACCTTTAGAATTATTTTTAGGGCGTGAGCCACCAGCAATAAGTCTAGCTTCAGATTTTCCAATAGAAATATAGCTCTCAACGCGTTCTAGGTGAAGCTCTGATGCCATAGGGCCCATTTGAGTTTCTGGATCTATTGCATTACCAATCACCATTGAAGATACCATTTCAGCAACAGCATCTGAAATTTGTTTATATTTATTTTTTGGAGCTAATATTCTTGTTCCCGCAAAACAAGTCTGCCCATTATTAATAAGACAGGTCATGGGAATTCCTTCAATGAAACTATCTATATCTGCGTCTTCAAGAATTATAGCAGCAGATTTTCCACCTAGCTCTAGAGTCACAGGTCTTAATAAGCTTCCACAAGTTTCTGCAATTAAACGACCAGCTGCTGAAGACCCAGTAAATGCAACTTTATTTACGCCTGGGTGTGAAACTAGATATGAGCCTACCTCGCGATCAGCAGAGACCCAATTAAGGACACCTGGGGGAACGCCAGCTTCTAGAGCAGCTTCAGCTAATATATAACTATCTAAAATAGTTCCCGGTGAAGGTTTTATTACTAGCGTGCAGCCAGCTGCCATTGCTGGTGCAATTTTACTCATAGCTAATGTAACTGGATAATTCCAAGGGACAATTGCAGCCACAACGCCTAATGGAATTTTTTGTACATGCGTTTCCTTGCCCATTTGGGACGGGCGTATATCGAATGCTTCATCAAAATTTTTTGCTTGCTCAGTATAATATTGTAAAATCCCAGCAGAATATTCCGCCTCAAATGCTGTGCTTAATCCAATCGGCATACCATTTTGGATGCTAACTATTTTTGCTATCTCTTCACCTCGTTTTGCAAGAGCACTTAGAAACTTTTCCATAATTTGGGCCCGAGCATTAGAGGTACTGTTTGCCCATTCACCATCTCGAAAAGCATCAGTTGCTGCAGAAACAGCATTATCTATATCAGCATTTTGTCCTTCAGGCACTTCTGCAACAAAATCTCCTGTAGAAGCATTAAGAACTTTGAATGTTTTTTTAGATGATGGGGATACCCATTTATTTCCAATAAAAAAATTTTCTCTACTTTCCATTTTCTCTCCTTTTCATATTTAGATTGAGCTATTAGCTACTTAAAAAACCTCTTAGAACCTATCCAAAGTAACTAGTTTTACATTCTAACAATAGCTTTTATTGTGTGACCCTTCTCAGAATCTTCGATTGCTTGATTTATATCTTTAAAATCATAAAACTTAATTAACCGATCAAAAGGAAATTGACCCTCTTCAAAGTAATTAATTAATTTAGGAATCATTGTGTCTGGGTAAGCAGAACCCTCAACTATGCCTACTAACTTTCTTCCGCCAGCAAAGAAATGTAATTCATTAAGCGTGATTTCAAAATCGGGTGGGCAGGCTCCAAGAATTCCACATGAACCTCGGGGTGCCAAGCATAAAACAGCATCTCGGATTACATCTGGTAAACCTGTTGTATCGAGAGCAACTGATACTCCATGTGTTGTGAGTTCGAGTATTTGTTCAACTATGTTGGTTGTTGTACTTGGATTGAATGTATGGGTGGCACCAAGTTCCCGAGCTATCTTTAGACGATCATCGTTTAGATCAATGGCTATAATTATAGATGCTCCTTCAATTTTAGCAGCCATAATTGATGATAATCCGACTGATCCAGTGCCAAAAACTACAAATGAGGATCCAGCTTTTACAGGAAGCGCATTCATAACTGCTCCAGCTCCTGTTAGGATGCCGCAACCAAGGGGACCAAGTAAACTGATATCAATTCGTTTATTAACCTTCACAGCATTTACTTCACGGCATATTGCAAAAGTAGCGAAGGATGATTGGCCAAAAAAGTTACTATGCACAGGACTATTTTGTAATGATAAAGCCGTCGTTCCATCTTCTCTTGTTGAGCCAAAGTTATAAGGCATAAATTCATAACAATAAGCAGGTTCTTTTTCATCGCAACTCTTGCAAGAACCACATGAGTTAAAAGATAAGACAACATGATCGCCTTGCTTTACTTTAGAAATTCCAGAGCCAACTTTTTCTACAATACCTGCTCCTTCATGACCAAGAACGACGGGTATAGGGGCAGGGAGCATACCAGCTTGAACAACAAGGTCGGTATGACAAATTCCAGTAGCAACTATGCGAACTAAAATTTCATCATCCCTGGGATCCTCAAGATCCAACTCTAGCAATGTTAATGGTTTTCCAATTTCCGTCACGACAGCAGCAGTAGTTTTCATTATTTAGCAATTTTTAATTAAAGCATTGATTAGATAATCTTATTAGCTTATTGTATGTATTGTCAATAACTATTATATATTTATATTATAGTATTATATGAATATATATTTATAATCATAAAATTACTTAATTTATTTAGTATTTTATTTTTCTTTAAATGAAACTGCTCAATGATAGAATAAAAGCAAAGAAGATTTGCAATATTACAAATGAAAAAAAAATTAAGACTTCACCCAAGAGACCGCAAAGATCAATTAGAGCATTTTATAATAAAGGCTGTATCTCAGCATGGGATTGCGAGAGTAACTCATTCTCATGTTTGTGTATTAGCTGATGTCTCTGTTTCAACTGTGCATTTTTACTATAAACGACGTCAAGATCTTGTAAACTCTGCAATAAGGCAGGTTGAATCCTTTTTAATTGACATGTTTGATGAAAATCTTGATCGCACTTCTGAAGTCGAAGCTTTAACAGATTTAGCAGCAGCTTTTGTGAAAGAAGGATTTGAGAATCCTGATTTGATAAAGGTATGGTTAGATTGGAGCGCAGGAATCAACCAAGGCGTATGGCTTGAGTATCAAAATTTGCTAAAAAGACTGCATGAAAAGGTTCGTAACGTTCTTACAAGATCTAAAAGAAATGGAAATTTGCCTGCTAATTATGACTCAAAGTCTGCAACTAGGCTTTACATAGGTTCCGGGCATACACTTCAGTTAATGATATTTAATGGTGCAAGCAAGCGAGATTTATCTATATTTCAAAAAAGTTTGATACGCGCTATTTTTCATTCAGCTGATCCTATTTAACTAGGTAGTTCCGACCACAAAACTAACAACCGTTGTGGCACTGCCGCCAATATTCAACGTTGATAAATTCTTTGCATTTTCAATTTGGTAGTTGCCAGCAGTATTAGTGCATTGTTTGTAGCAATCAAGCAGCATCCTTACACCTGTTGCACCCACTGGATGCCCCAAACCAATCAGACCACCGCTTGCATTAATAGGGATTCTACCACTCATTTCTATCTCGCCTGATTCAATAGCCTTCCAGCTTTCTCCTGGTTTTGTAATCCCAAAATGATCAATTGCCATGTATTCGGTTGATGTGAAACAGTCATGAGTTTCGATTCCATCAATATTTGATACTCCTTGCATCCCTGCTCTTGTAAAAGCATCATCAATCACTTTTTTTACGTGTGGAAATATGTAATCTTTATTTTGACTAAAATCGATTTTTTCTTGATATGTAATAGGGCCCGTTTGATGACCCCAGCCTTTAATATATGGGATTGAGTTGATATCCATTGATCTTGCTTTAGCATACTCTCTAGCCTTTTTTTCGCTTGCTAAAAAAATAATAGCTGCCCCATCAGTTACCTGGCTACAATCCATTTTTCTAGTTCTGCCCTCAATCACAGGATTAGCATGATCTAATCTAGTAAAAGTATCCGATTCAAAAGTCCATGCTCTAGTTTGAGAATTTGGATTTTTTTTGGCATTGCCAAAGTTTATCTCTGATATTTTTGAAAGATGATCTTCATTGATACCATATCTTTTATCGTATTCATTGGTCAGCTCGCTAAACATATGAGGCCAAGGATATTGAACGTCTTTGCACTCAAAACCAGATCGCATTGCAGGGCCTCCAATGTATTGCGCTGCTTGTTCTCCAGGCACATTCCTCATTTGCTCAATGCCTAAAACTGCAGCTAGCTCATATCTACCTGATTCAATTTCAGCACATGCAGCTAATGTTGCAATACTGCCTGATGCACAAGCTGCCTCATGTCGCGAAGAGGGCAATCCAAAAAAGTCAGGATGCGAGGAGACAAAAAAACCACCTAAATGACCTTGATTGCAAAATAATTCAGCCGTGAAATTACCAACGTGAGCAACCTCGATATCCTTAGGTTCTAAATCTACAGAGGATAATCCTTTTGCGATTGTGTCTTCGAATACATCCAAGAGGTCTAATTCATTTCTACGCCAGTTTTGAGCAAAGTCGGATTGATAGCCCCCTAATATATATATGCGTTCTTTCATGTATTTTTTATTTGCTTCTGTCAAAATAGAAGCCTTTAGGTTTTAAAAGTTTTATCAATGCTGGAACAACCGTAAGTGCACCCAGCATATTAAAAGCTAGTATGATTGCTAAAAGTAGACCCATTTCTGCCTGAAAACGTATTGGTGATAGGAAGCTCCATGACAACAGGGGCAATATCATTGTTAATGATGTAACTATAATTGCAACACCTGAGGTATTAAAAGCACGTATAGTAGCTTGAGAGTAATCAAGACCACGCTTCATTTCATCTCGCATACGATCTGCCATATAAATACTATAATCAACACCACGGCCTAATCCCAAGGCGGCAAGTGGAAGCGTATTAAGATTCATTCCAACATCAAGAAGGGCCATGACGCTCATAGTCATAAAATGTGATGTAGATAAAACAAAAGTTATTATCATGCCTAATTTAATGGATCTATAAACCCATACAAGATTCAATATAATTATTAAAATAATCGCTATTAATAGTAAGTTTTGTTTTAATCTAATTTCATCATTGGTAGCTTTAATTAGTCCAATTTGGCCCCCAGCGAATTGAATGATGGGTTCATCTTTATTAAAGTCATAATTGTTAACAAACTCTTCACCATGCCTTATCAGCTCATCTACTGTTTCTGAGCTATGCTCACTTGTAAATATTGATAATTTTCCAATATTCCATTCTGGATTAGTGTATGCCGCAAAGTCACCTGGTTCTCCATTAGACCTAAACATGTAAATATTAAAACCAACTTCAGCAGAAGTATCAGGAATAAATTGATAAGAGGGATCACCCTCCCACAGGACCATATTAATATTCTTTATTATTGGGGCTAGGCTGGAAGCTGGTGTTGCAGGTAATACCCTTTCAAAAATATGGCGATCAAATGCTTCTGATTGATGATAGACGTCTGGGTTAAGCATAATTTCTTCTTCACCAGAAAAATATGCCTGTAAAACATCTGTTCCAATTCGATCATAATTTGAATTAATAGAGCCAACATCACTGTTATAACGGGAATCAGGCCATAAAATAGGACTACCTACAGCATCACCAATTTTTAAATTCTGGGAAATAAAAAAGCCACCAATTAAAAAGATAATAAAACACGGCAAGAAAAACTTGGCCGACATTTTTTCTCCAAAAAGTCTAGCTAAAAATGTTTGGAAGGGTAGGGTGGTTTTGAATTTATTAGGTACTTTAAAGTAACTCATAAATGCAGCTGCAGCGATTATTCCTGGACTTAAGGTTAGCAACCAGATTGTACATATTAATGCTAATGATTGAATGGATGGAATTGCAACTAATATTAAAACGGTAAAGCCAGCTGCAGATGTTATTACAGCAGCAGTGCTTGGAAATAATAAACGCTCCAAGCCTATCCTAACAGCATCTTTCATATTCTTGCCTTCTGTTAATTCATCGAAAACTCTTGAGACGAATTGAACAGAATGAGATAACACGGTTGCAAATACAAAAAATGGCAATAACAAAAGTAATGGATCCATGTTGAACCCGGTGAAACCAATAACACCAAAACCAAGAATTGTTACCGAAAAAGCAACAGCCATCGGTATAACTACTCCTACCCAAGTCTGAAAAAATAAATATAAAAAAATTGAAATAGCTAAAACTGAAAGTGCAAAAATAGAGATCATTTTAGGAAGTTCTTGTTTAACTTCACCTAGCAAAATAGGTCGACCAACAATTGATAGTTTTAGTGACCCATCTTCATATTCTGAGCGCATGTCTCCAACAAAATTTATTAACTGATTGGTGTCTACATTGTCTTTAAACTCTGCAGCAATCATTAAGGATTTTTCATCCAAAGAAATTAAATATCCATTGAATTGCCCACGTATTAATAATCTGAATCTATCCATCTCGGCATCAGTCTCAGGAAGTTTTGGCCACATTAGCGGCATGACTTGAATTTGACCCTGTGCTCCTGAAACTGCTCGAGTTTTCCTAAGATTTACAGCCTCAAATAAGGGCTTACGATTTGCTTCATGAAAGTAAAAAGCATCTGAAATATTTTTATATTTTTCTAAAAATGCTTTTTCATAAACTGAGCCATTTATATTTTCTACCATTATAAGAACAGTGTTTACACCACCAAACTTATCACTAAATTGTTCATACAATTCTACATTTTTATGGTTTGAGGGTAGCATCTCATTCAGCGATGCTCGAAGAGTAACACCTGTAATAGCAAAGTACGCAGCTACTGAGGTAATAACAACAGTAATTAATAGTATAACTAACCTATACTTAATAACTTTATCAGCAATTACTTTAATCATACTAAGATCTATTTATAGAATGCTGTTTATTTATACTAATCATTTTTAGGTCTACCATTTTACTAATCCATTAATTTCAGCTGTTGAGGTATCAAGTGTTACAGCTAATCCGCGAGCCCCCACTAAAGCATATTTTGAATCTGAGAGAGACGCAGCACCCATGAAATATAAATAATTTAGATCCGGGAGATCAAGTTCAATTTTCTTTAGTTCATTACCATTTTCAATAGTAAGTATGTTTGCAAGACCAACCACAATACCGTCACCATTTTTATTAGCTGTAATATCAAATAAATGAGTATTTACTTCTGAATTTAAGAGTTTCACTCGTGCTTGTTCTGAATCTTTAGCATCATCCATTGAACTAAATTTATCTGAACTAACTTCAGCTACAACACCATCTAGCCCAACAGCAAGAATAGAGTTACCAACTTTATTAATCTCTGTGAATGTTGCTGTTATATCTGGAGGTGAGATAACAGTCCAATTTTTACCCGCATTAATAGTTTCTGCAATTACGCCAAATTCTCCTGCTAACATGGCTCGAGTCTTACTCAAAATAGTTAAGCCATTTAATCGAGGTAGATCACGACCTGTATAGTTATTTAAATATTGATAAGCCCAAGTTTGACCGCCATCATTTGTATATAGAATTGTTCCTTCGTGACCAACAGCCCAACCTATCTCAGAATCAAGAAATCTAATATTCCTTAAGTTCAAATTATTCTTTTCTAAGAACAGTGTTTTCCAAGTAAATCCACCATCCACACTATTCATAATGTGACCACGATGAGTAACTAACCACCCAGAATTTTCATCCAGAAACTGAATACGGCGAATTAGGTCAGTATTTGGAAGGGAGATATGAGTCCAATTTTTCCCTCCGTCAACTGTTTTTAATATAGTGCCATAATATCCAGCCGCCCATCCATGTAACTGATCTATAAAATCAATAGCGAATAAGTTGTCTTGAACAAAGCGCATTCGCTCACCATTATGATCTTCGATATTTGATTGAGATATGTTGGCCAACGGCGCTGATTCAATTTTATTATTAATCACCCCTGAGATCAGGAGAATCAAAGTCATTAATGTTAAAAAAATCCAGAAAAAAAGCTTATATAAATATAATTTCATTAGAGCAACTCAGTTATATTGTATTATCATATTATTAATTTATATAATCATATAATAATATTGTGTAAATACATAATAGTTATTGCATAAACATATAATAAAGGATAGAGTATCAATTTAAAAGTGAACATTTATTAGAATAGTGAGGAATTAGATGACCACGTTGGTTCCAGGGTTGATGCAAAAAAAGCAGTTTAATATTATTAACATTCTGCAGCATGCATCTATTTGGCATGGTAATTCTCAGGTAGTAACAAACTCTGTTGAGGGCGGTATTCATCGTATTAACTATTCTGACCTTTATGATCGAACTTGCCAACTCTCAAATGCGCTAAGCACTCTAGGCATAACTAAGGGAGATCGAATTGGAACTATGGCATGGAATACTTGGCGACACTTAGAGTGTTGGTATGGGTTGAGTGGATTTGGTTCAATTTGTCATACCTTGAACCCACGTCTCTTTCCCGACCAAATCGAATACATCGTCAACCATGCTGAAAATCGGTTCATATTTCTTGACTCTACTTTCATTCCCATAATTAAAAATGTTCTTGATAAGTTACCAAAGCTAGAAGGCTTAATTGTTATGACAGATCAAGAACATATGACAGATGACATGCAAAACTTAGAAATACCAGTTTATTGTTATGAGCACTTATTGGAAGTAGAAAGTAAATCTTTTGATTGGCCAGTATTCAGTGAGGATACAGCTTCCTCATTGTGTTACACATCAGGTACTACAGGCAATCCTAAGGGCGTCCTTTATTCTCATGGTTCTAATCTCAATCATGCCATGGTTTCATCTCATGTAGATGTATTTGGTCTATCCGCTAGTGACTCTTTCTTGCAAATTGTCCCAATGTGTCATGCTAATGGATGGGGATTGCCTCATAACGTCCCAATGGTTGGTGGTAAATTAGTTCTGCCTGGACCATTCATGGATGGTAAAAGTTTGTTTGATCTCATGGATGCTGAGAAGTGCAATAAAACTTGTGCTGTACCTACTGTAATGACTTTTTTACAAGATTATTTAGACAGCGAAAACCTTCAAATTCCCTATATGAGTGATATTTATATCGGAGGCTCTGCTGTTCCTCAGTCAATGATTGAGAAGTTTGAAGTTAAATATGATGCGGAAGTAAAACATGGATGGGGAATGACTGAATTAGTAGTTGGAACTTTTAATTGCAGTTTACCTTTTATGAAAGAGTTAAGTTTTGAGCAGCGAATGAAATTATTAAGTAAGCAAGGGCGACCAGCTTTTGGAATGGAAATAAAAATTATGGACGATGATGGTAAATCTCTTCCACATGATGGCATAGCCTTCGGTAAATTAATGGCTCGTGGCCCAAGGGTCATTGAACGTTATTATAAAGCGGAGAAAAGTGCTCTAGATAGTATGGGATGGTTTGATACCGGCGATGTAGCTACTATCGATGAAAACGGCTTTATGCAAATCACTGATCGAGCCAAAGATATTATTAAGTCTGGAGGTGAATGGATCTCCTCTGTTGATATTGAAAATAGTGCAGTGAGGCATCCCGAAGTACAAATTGCTGCATGTCTTGGCGTCAAACATGCAAAATGGGAAGAGAGACCAATATTAATTGTTGTCAAAAAAGAAGGATCTAGCCCAACAAAAGAGGACATAGCAGACGTAATTGCGCAAGAGCATGCGAAATGGCAACTGCCTGACGAAATTGTATTTATAGATGAAATGCCATTGACCGCGACAGGTAAGATTGACAAAAAGCCCTTGCGCATCAAATTTGAAAATTTTTTAATAAATGGAGAAATTAATGAATAATAATCCCTCAATTAATAATTTAAGTCTATTTGAATCACTCAAGAAAAAGCCTAGATTTGCTTGGCCAACTATTATTTTATTTATTATTTGTATGGGAGTTATTGCTGCGTCAACTTTATCAGCAATTTACGGATATACATCGTATCTTACAACTAGTCTAATAACTGGAGTTGCAGGTTATTTTGTGTTTTCACCTATGCATGACGCAATTCATTCAGCTATTGGAAATAGTAAACAATTAAACCTTTGGATTGGGCGGATTTCATTTCTTTACTACTCATCACTTGTTGCATTTGAGTTAATGCGACATGTTCATTTTCGTCATCACCGAAATGCAAATGGACCTGGTGATGAGGCAGATCATGTTATTTCAAGTGGACCAGCTTGGTTTCTTCCATTTAAATGGCCATTCATAGATCTAATTTATGGATGGAAATATTTAGGATATTGGAATGAACGTCCTAAATCAGAGAGAAGAAACATTATCATAATGGCGGCTTTTACGTCAATTCTTTGGCCTTCACTAATTATTAATGGATATTTAATTGAATTACTAATGTTTTGGATAATTCCACAGCGCATATCTTTTTTCTTTATTTCATTTATTTTTGTTTATCTTCCTCACGTTCCACATGTGACTCATGAGCAGGAGAATGCATACAGAGCAACCAGCATACGTAAGGGTGGGGAGTGGCTGCTTTCACCTTTAATGATGTATCAAAATTACCATCTCGTTCATCATCTTTATCCAAATGTTCCTTTTTATAGAATGGTTAAAATTTGGAACTCTAAATTAGATGAGCATCTATCAAATGATCCAGCTGTTGTAACTGCTCTAGGCTTATACCCATTGCCTGCTAAGACAGAAATGGAACTTACTGAACTTAATCTGGAGCACTCTACGTGAACATTAAGAATTGATTAAAGACTTATAAATAATAATGTATAAAAAATTTTTCATAGGGGGAAAATAAAATGAATATCAAAAATTCAAAACTACATGTAAATACTATCAATAGAAAAAAAATATTTTTTTTATTAATGACGATATCTCTTTTTTTGCCAACTGCTCATGCGGATGATTTTTGGTATGGAGGTCGCCTAAAAGTTGGAACAGGAACTTACATTGATAGGCTTGACGATTCATCGAACGGAGCTGGGCCCTCTCAATTTGTTTTAGAATTACAAGCTGAGTGGTCCCCCAATGATAATGTAAGTGTCATTGGAGATATTTGGTTAAGGGGTGACAGGTTTTATGATTTAGATGATGGAGAGTTTAAGGCGCCAGCCTTACAAAACTTTACTTCACCTCAAAGCGCCTTTCTTGATAGATTTAATATGTCAACTTCAAGCAACGGAACATATTCGTTGCCAGATCCTTTTGGAGCTTCTGGAAAAGAAAGTGAGCTTTTAGATGATTTTGATGATGAATTGCTCCGGGAACTATCCATTAGGTTTACTAATGATAAGGGCACGGCTTCTGTAAAAATAGGTAAATTTCAAAGAGGTTGGGGTCAGGCAGACGGAATCAGGATTTTAGATATTGTAAATGCTCAAGATTTGCGCCACAGAACTTTATTGGCTGATACCGATGAAATTAGAATACCTGCTTGGACAGTAGCATTTAACGCTGATATATCAAATAATGTCTCCCTTGAGCTTATTTATATACCAGAAGTTCGTCATTCTGAATTTATTATCAATAATCCAACTCCAAGTGATCAAACTTCAGGGGGTGCTTTTGGGTTTCCATTTCCACGCTTAATTGAAGGACAATCTGGATTTGGAATGCCTTTGCTGGGCGCTCGCCTTAACGAAAAAAAGGTAAAAGATTGGGATAATGAAGAAGTAGCAATGCGTTTAAAATTTAATGCTTATGGAGGCGAGGCTACGTTAAATGCTTTCTACGGCTATCAAGATTTACCAGTTGTCGTTCTAACAGGCGCAACTCTTCACATTGGCTCATTTATTAATGACCCATCCGCTTCTGTTGCAAATGTTCCACTTGATTTGCCAACGACTATTGGTGCCATTCATGCACCCGGTCAGTATGTTGATTTCATTCAGTCTCTTGCAGGGGGCTCGGCCGCACCTGGAGATTTTCCTTTAATTCCATTTGGCTGCATGGATATTCTTAATCCTGCTGCTGGTGGATTTCCTTGTTCAGTTACAGCAGATTTTGATTTGGATTTCACAGAACGTCAAAAAACAATTGGTTTCTCATTTACTCGAGATATGAGCGAATTAAAGTTTGGACCAAAAAATGTATCACCAGTGCTTAGATTAGAAGTGGCTCATGAATTTGATAAAGCGTTTAATCGTCAGACTATAAATGATCCATTTATTCCAGGGCAACTTGCTAAAGGTACTCCAGCATTAATTGCAACCAAGGCTGATTCTGTGACTTATCGGGATCAAATTTCTACTCTAATTGGTTTTGATTATAATCTTTGGTTATCTGCATGGAAAAGCCAACGCAGTTCAATTTTCATAACTACGCAATTTTTTAATATTCACACGAAAGATCATAAAAATTTACTATTTCAAGCGCCTTATGCATTGCTAGAAGTCGAAGAAAATCAACAATATTTTACTCAAACATACACATTCGGGCTGCGAAATGACAATGTAATCCTCGATGGCTTAGCTGTTTGGGATCTTAGCAATGATAGTTTTGCTTATCGCCAAAGAGTTAGTTTTTCAGCTATGGGAAATAAATTGATTCCAAGAATTGAGGTAGGAATTTTTGATGGTGATGAAGAAGCTGGATTACTCGCATTGTACAGACAATCTGATTATGTAGAGTTTTCTTTAACTTATCAATTTTAACTTAGGAGAATACAGATGAAAATATATAAACTAAAAACATTACTATCCACACTAACTATTGTAGTTTTGAGCTTGACGCTTTCTTCAGCAGAAGCTGGTGATGAATGGATTGATAATTGGAAATCTTTCGCAGCAGAAACTGGGCTGCCTGAACACGCTGCTTGGGCTGCAGCAATTGATAATGAACAAGTGAGGGCGCTTGCAAAAGATTGGGAAGATTTTCGAGGGTATACAGCATCCTCTTTGCTGTCAAAAGAATCACTACCTACTGAATTGAAGCCTGGTTTTATTATTACAAAAGATAATATAGAGTCATTGCCTTGGATAAAGGACTACTTACCGCAGTATTGGATAGATCGTTTAACCTCCGATTGGACTCCGATTAAAGGTATCCGTATTGTTCCCACAACACATTACTTCATGCAAAGAGGGCGCTTGGACGCAACTAAGAAGTTAGGCCCCAATCCTTTTGTAATTAATGAAAAAGGAGAACTTCGAGATCAGAATGGTGAGCATGGATTTATAAGTGAAGCCGGCCTGCCATTTATTAATCCGCAAAATGGTGAAGAGCTTAACTGGCTATTTAATGCCCATGGTGTTGGTACTGATGATCTATATTTCGATACGATTGATATGGCTGCATGCAATAGCGCAAATAACCTAGAGCGAAAATATAAAGCAAATATTTTTTGGCGTCGAATGGCCGGACGTGTAAGCGCACCCCCGTTAGGAAATGTTAAAGGTTTCGAAGGCATAACAGAGGCAGGCGCTTTGTTAATTTTATCTCCACGGGATGTTCGTGGTCTTGCTGGTGTAAGACTTAGGTATGCTGATGCAGATTTAGATGATAATTTTAAGCTTTTTATTCCTTCGCTTCGCCGGACAAGGTCACTAACAGGAACAAATGGTCAAGACCCTATTGCTCCAGGTCTTGAACTTACATGGGACGAATGGCGTTCAAATTGGTTTAAAACTGATAGACGTAATTTTAAGTACACTCTATTGAAGGAAGATATTATTCTTGCTCTTCCAGAAGTTGGAAATGTGTATGATCCTCTTCGAATTGCTAATGATGCCTGTAATTTATCTGGGATAATTGATATGGAAGTTCGCCCAACATGGCTTTATGAAATTACCGATCTTACTCAAACTTATCAATATTCTGTAAAACGTATTCATGTAGATAAAGAGACATACTATTCACAATTTTTAGAAATGGTGGATAGAAATGGAGAGACATGGCGTATCTGGGATGATACACGTGACTGGGAACCTACTACCGGTAGGTTTATGTGGAGAAGCGCTGTCATTGCTAATGTTAGAGATGAGCGTGCAACTGTAATTACCGTAGATTCTGCTTGGGACAAGTTAGACTCTATGACAAATAGTATCTTCAATATTGATCAATTACGTGATCGTCGATAACTGAACATATATCAGTTAGAGGGGGTCTGATATTCTTTCCCTAAAGATATTAGGCCCTTGTTTTTGAATTAATGTACTTGAGACGACGCACATTTATGAATGTTGCATGAAATGATTATACAAACTATATATGGGAGTTTTTTCATGGATTCTGTTGAGATTGTTAGAAAAATAGTTTGTGAGCAATTAGGAATTGAAATTGATGAGGTTCAAAATGATTCCTCATTTATTGATGACCTTGGGGCTGACTCATTAGATGTTGTCGAATTAGTGATGGCTTTTGAAGAACAGTTTGGCTATGAAATTACTGATGATGTTGCAGAGAAAATTTCAACTGTTCAGGAAGCTGCTGATTACATAAATTCAAATAGCTAAGAAATTAGGTTAAAACTACGTCACAGACTACGTCATGTCACATTGACC
>TARA_B110000483_G_scaffold185425_1_pt1 | contig 15923 bp, 15 predicted proteins | sample TARA_B110000483 | Tara Oceans TARA_B110000483 (sample SAMEA4398176) | marine metagenome | biome: Polar Biome; feature: [SRF] surface water layer (ENVO:00010504); material: water (ENVO:00002006), including particulate matter (ENVO:01000060) such as... | depth 5 m
ATATCTAAAATAGATCTTCAGAATGTATTTGAAAATAATTTTTTTTCAGCTTTCTTGACTACCCAAGCTTTCTTAAATTTTAGTAAAAAAAATTGCAAGCTTTCAATTGTTAATATTGGTTCAATAGTAGGCAAATTAGGATTTTCAGAATTGTCAGCTTACGCCTCTAGTAAAGCAGCATTGAACGCATTAAGTAAATGTATCGCAGCAGAATCTATAAGTAATAAATTGAGAATAAATACAATTAATCCTGGTTTTATTAAAACTTCTTATTTTAAAAAATTCAAAAAAGATAAAAAAAAATTATATGAATGGACAATTTCAAGAACGCCTATTGGAAGATGGGGTGAAGCAGAAGAGGTCGCAAACTTAGCTATTTTTTTATTGTCGTCAAACTCAGAATATATTAATGGTGAAGATATCTCGATAGATGGTGGCTGGTCTAATGCCTAATGATCTATCCAACATTGCTATTTTGAGATAATAATTATTTTATGAATTATTTTTTTGGCATTAATACTTTAGATTTTACATCAGAAATACAAATACCAACATTTCAAAATAGAGGTTTGAAATTTAAAAATATTTCATTATACAAAACATTTGCCAAAGACGGGACGTGGAATATTGAAAAATTAAACAGAAATCAGGTTAGTGATAATTTTTTTATAATTTCTGGTGAAGAAGTTACTAATAAAGATATTTATTTCATTGCTTATGAAAATGATTTAAAAAATTTTGATTCTAAAAAACTATTAAATTTTAATAATTTTACTGATACTGCGCCATCATTCAGATCTAATCTTAAAATTCATTTTAAGAATGGTGGTTTTTCTTCATATCAATCTGAGTATCCATACTCCATGATAGCTAAGAAAGGAACAATTCTAAGCCCAATTAGTTCCCTTGCGAATCAAAAAGCGGAAAGAAATTTTATTTTTTTCAAAAATATTTATGAAGAGCCTATTTATGAAAAATTCGAAGTATACCTTGTAGACATAAAAAATAAAAAAATTGTGGAAACTATAGAATTTAGAACAAATACCTCAAATTTTTTTGAATTAAATAAATTCCTTATTAATTCAAATATTTTTTTAGTTAGTAAAGATTATCTAGGTATTCCAATGTATGTTTCTATTGATAAGGGCCATGTTTCATTTGAACATACACATCCGCCACATGAATATATATTATCTCATAATAAATTTAAAAAAGTTTCAGAATTAAAGAAAGAAATTAATGAAATTATTAATTAATAAAATGTTAAAAAATAATTTTAGCTCAAATTTAAGAAATTTACTTAATATAAAGCCAATTCATATGAGCCTAGAGGGTTTGGCAGGATCCTCAGTTAGTGATGCATTTGCATGGAGAACTGATAATGGATTTGTAACAAAATTTAAATATTCTGATATTTTGAATCTTTTTTATAGGATTAACGACTCTTGGGTTGAGTTTCATTTTTATTCTAGAAATAATAAGTTACTTAAAGTAAAGAAAGTAACAAATTTAGATTCATCAAATGAAATCGATATTACCCCAAATTTTTTAGATGGCTTGGAAGATTATGGTAGTTTTTATGTTTATCATTACTCCAAAGATAAAAACATTGGAAAAGATATAATTTCAAATAGGTGCTATCTTGGTTATTCACACAATAATAATTTATTTTCATTTGTGCATGGAAATACCCTGGCTACATCCACTCAAGTATCTAAAGCTCGAAATATAGTTACCAATATAGTAAAGACTACTTTTTTTAAAAATCACGAATACAAACTTCAAAAGTATTTTGATGATTTTGACAAAAGTGAATTATTTTTTTCAAATCCAACTTCTAATCTTATTAAATTTACACTAGATCAGGATAACTATAAATTAAACGGAGGTTGTTCGGTAATAATTGATATCTCACAAAAAAAAATTATTAACATTAAATCAAATTGCTTATTTTTTAGGCCCACAATTTTTAGTTATAAAAATCAATATCTAGATGTTCATCACGGTTAATTATGCACAAAAGAATAGCTTTTTTAATTTATAAAATAATCTATCTTTTTGATAGTTTTTTATTTTTTTTCTCTAAACGTAGTTTTTTAGTTTTTTTACCAGAATTATTACAAAAGAATGCCTATAAAGAAATAAAGATTTTGGGAAAAAATATTAATTTTTTTATTCCAAACGAAACTACAAAGTGGAGAGTTGATACTCTTTTTATTAAAGAGCCAGAAACTCTGGAATGGATTGATAGTTTTGATAATAGTAGTGACTTTATTTTTTGGGATATCGGTGCAAATATAGGTTTATATTCAATTTACAATACTTTAAAGAATAAAAATTCGCAAACAATCTCTTTTGAACCTTCCACTTCAAACTTAAGAGTTTTAAGTAGAAATATATCAATCAATAATTTAGAAAAAAAAATTAAAATATTTTCTCAGCCCCTCTCTAACAGAGAGAACTATTTTATGGTGATGAAAGAAAGTCAATTTATCGAAGGGGGTGCATTAAATAATTTTGGAGAAGCATTTGATTTTAACGGTGAAAAGTTTCAATCAAAAATGAATTATAAAATTTTAGGAACAACAATTGATTATTTATTAGAAGCTAATATTTTAGATGTACCAAACTATATAAAAATTGACGTTGATGGAATTGAACATTTAATTTTAGATGGTGCTAATAAGTATTTATCAAATAAAAAAATAAAGAGCTTATCAATAGAAATTAATGAAAATTTTATAGAGCAGTACACAAACGTTCTTCATATTATGAACAAAAATGGGTTTAAAGTTATTCAAAAAAAACATAACCCAGAATTATCTCATAAAACAACATTCAATTATCTTTTTTCAAGATAAGCGGACAATGCACACCTAAATTTTTAGTATTACTAAAAAATAAATAAACGTGTTATTTATTATTTTATGATAAAAAAAGAAAAAAAAATTATAGGTTTGATACCAACGAGAATTGGCTCAACAAGATTACCGTTTAAAGCGCTTTTGCCAATTAATGGAATGCCTTTAATAATTCATACATATAGAAGAGCTAAGTTGTCCAAAAAATTAACAGATGTGGTTATTTGTTGTGACGACTTAAAAATATTAAAAATCGCAAAAAAATATAAAGCAAAGGCAATATTAACATCAAAAAACCACCTAAATGGTAGCGAAAGAATTTGCGAAGCTTATTATAAGTTAAAAAAACCTTATGATTTTATTATTGATATTCAAGGTGACGAACCTCTTATAAGCCCGTTTCATATAGATCAGGTTATAAACTTTCATATTAAAAATTATGAAGCCGATATTGTGCTTCCTACTCTAAAAGTTACTTCTTTAAATAATCCAAACATTGTTAAAGTGGTTACCAATGTAAACAATGAAGTTTTATACCTATCAAGAAATCAAATTCCTTATGAATTTAAGAGAAAAAATAAATTTTTAAAAAAACATTTATCCATTATATCTTTTAAACCATTGGCATTAAAAAAATTCTCAGTACACAAGCCTACTCATCTAGAAAAAATAGAAGATATAGAATTACTTAGGGCATTAGAAATTGGCCTAAAAATTAAAACTATAAATTTATCAGGTGATAGTTTTTCCATAGATGTGTTGGAAGATTATAAAAAAGCACAAAAAAAAATGTTAAAAGATAAATTTTTTAAAATGTACGATGAAAATTAAATATACTTTAGATAAAAATAATTACGAGGTTTTAATTAAGAAAGATATCTCGAGTCATATTATAAAAGATTTGGAAAAAATTGGCTCCGATAAGAAAATACTTATAATTTATGATGAAAAAATAGACGGTAATTTTTTAAAAAAAATTTTTCAAACCATTAAAATCAATGGTGGCTTTGTATTAAAAGTTAAAATTGAGGGAGATAAAACAAAAAAAAATGAAAAAACTTTATTTAATATTATAGATATTCTTATTAATAATAATTTTTCAAAAAAATCTCTCTTAATATCGATTGGAGGAGGAGTTATTGGTGATGTTAGCGCGCTAGCAGCCAGTCTTTATTTAAGAGGTATGCTATACTTTCACATCCCTTCAACCATGACTGCGATTGTAGATAGTTGCGTTGGGGGGAAAACAGCTATAAATTATAGAAGTATAACTAATTCATTGGGAAATTATTACCATGCTAGCAGAGTATATATATCTTTAGATTTAATTAAAAAACTACCAGAGAGAGAGTTTCTATCTGGTATTCCAGAGATAATAAAATGCGCATTAATTAGCAATAATAAAAAAATTTTAAAAATTTTTAATCACAAAAAAACAGAGATATTAAATAAAAATGAAAATCTTATGGCAAAAATATGCTACGAGACTTTAAAAACAAAAATATTTTTCTTTATTGATGATGTTCATGAAAAAAATAAACGTTTATTTTTAAATTTTGGCCATACTTTTGGCCATGCCATCGAGATGGCCACAGATAGTTCTAAAAAAGATTTTTTTAGACATGGTGAGGCAGTCGGTCTCGGAATGTTATGTGAAATCTATTATACTTATAAAAAAAAAAATAATCTATATAAAGACTTAGAGCATTTATTAAGCATGTATAATCTTCCAACAAATTTATCAAATTTTAAAAAAACCAATGCACAAAGATTACAAAATAATATTTATACTTATATTTTTTTAGATAAAAAAAAAATTGATCAATTTCCAAGGTATATTTCTATAAAAAAAATAGGAAAACCGTCCATTAAAAAAATTGAAAATGATCAGTTACTAAACGAAACAATTTTACAAATTATAAAATGACCCAGGTAGTTATATTGTGTGGAGGATTGGGTACTAGAATAGGGCTAGAAACAAAATTTAAACCCAAACCGATGATCTTAATTAATGGCAAACCAATTCTTTGGCATTTAATGACTTATTACAAAAATCAAGGATTTAACGATTTTATTTTAGCAGCTGGTTACAAGAATAAAATAATAAAAAAATATTTTAAAAAGAACAAAGAGTTTAAAACTAAAGTTATCAATACAGGCCTAAATACCGGAACAGCAGGAAGAATCATGAAAGTTAAAAAATATCTTAATAAAAAAAACGACTATTTTTTAATGACATATGGAGATGGATTAAGCGATGTAAATTTAAAAAAAATTATAAAATTCCATATTTCAAATAAAAAAATTGCCACTTTGACAGCTGTGCATCCTCCCGTTAGGTTTGGAGAATTAAAGTTTAAGAAAAATAGTATATCCAAATTTGACGAGAAGCCGCAAACAGGCGTTGGATGGATAAATGCAGGTTTTTTCGTTCTGAATAAAAAAATATTTAAATATTTAACAGATACTAGTAGCATGCTAGAAAGGGAGCCACTATCTAAGATGTCAAAGGAAAATCAATTAGCTGGTTATAAGCATTATGGCTTTTGGCATTGTGTAGATACTGTAAGAGATAAGAAATTATTAGAAAAAATGATAAAAGATAACAAAAAGCTTTGGTTAAATGAATTTTTATAAAAATAAAAAAATATTAATTACAGGCGCCACTGGCTTCAAGGGGGCCTGGTTGTCATATTGGTTATTTTTATTAAAATCAAACATTGTTGGCTTGGGATATAAGCCTAATAATAACCAAGGTTTGTTTAAAAGCTTAAAATTGAAAAATAAAATTAATTTGAAATATTTGGATATAAGAAACTATGAAAAATTAGATGGAATTGTAAGAAAGTTTAAGCCAGAAATAATATTTCATTTAGCGGCACAGCCCTTAATATTTGATGCTTATAAGAATCCATATTCATCTATCAATATTAATACCTTGGGTACTCTTAATGTACTAGATGTTACTAAAAAGTATTCTTTCATAAAAGCCCTAGTTTGCGTAACATCAGACAAGTGTTATGCAAATAATTTTTCGACTAGAGGTTTTCAAGAAACAGATAAGCTTGGTGGTGATGATCCATACAGTGCTTCAAAAGCATGCGCTGAAATATTGATTAATTCTTATTATCAAAGTTATTTTAAAAATAGCAAAACTGGAGTTGCATCTGCCCGAGCAGGAAATGTTATAGGGGGAGGTGATTGGTCCGGCAATAGGCTTATTCCAGACTGTGTAAATTCATTAGTCAATAAAAAAGAAATTATTCTTAGAAGACCAAATTTTAATCGACCATGGCAGCATGTTCTTGAGCCTCTGAATGGTTATTTAATGCTTGCACAAAAATTATATAAAAATCCTAAAAAATTTTCAGGACCTTGGAATTTTGGATCTAAAAAAAACACAACAACATCTGTACATCAGGTTGTAAAAAAAATAGTTAAATATTGGGGTTCAGGAAAAATAAAATTGAAGAATCAGCATAGGTATTATGAGCAAGAAAACTTACAATTAAATATTGTAAAATCACAAAAGCAGCTTAACTGGCAACCAAGACTTTCTATTGATGAAAGTATAAAGCAAACTATTACTTGGTATAAGAACGTTGAAGAAAAAAAAATATCTCCTGAAAAAATCACAATTAAACAAATTACAAATTTTATAAATGAAAATAAAAAAAATAAAGATAATTGATTTAAAATCTATAAAAAATCCCAAAGGAGACATTTTAAAATACTTAAGCAAAGATTCTAAATATTATAAAAAATTCGGGGAGATTTATTTTTCTGAAATTAAAAAAAATAAAAAAAAAGGATGGAATTTACACAAAATTAACTGTTGTTTTATTGCAGTACCCTATGGAAAAGTAGAATTTTTTATTCAAAAAGATAAAAAAAAAATTATTAAAAAAGTCATTTTATCCAAAAAAAATTATAAACTTTTAATAATTCCCAAAGGTTATTGGTTTAGCTTTAAATCGTTAAGCAAGATTTCGATTGTTGTTAATTCACTTGAACAAATACATCAAGACAGAGAAACTAAAAAAAAACCAATAAACTAACAAGTCAATGAATCGAAACAAAGATGAAATTTTAATAACTGGCGCAACAGGATTAATAGCTAGTAATCTTGTAAAAAAATTAGCTAAATTAAAGTATAAAAAAATATTATTATTAGATAATTTTTCATCAAGTAGAAAAGAAGTTCTTAAAAAAATTAAAAATAATTACAAATTTTACAAAATAAATTTAACAAATAAAAAAAAAGTTGAAAAAGTTTTTAAAGAAAATAATATTAAATTAATAATTCATCTTGCTGCTTTTGCTGATGCTGCCAAAAGTTTTAATATGAAAAAAACTTTTATTTTTAATAATGTAAATTCAACTCAAAATTTAATTTTTTTTGCAAACAAATATAAAGTTTATAATTTTATATTTTCAAGTACTGCGGCTGTTTATGGAAACCCGAAATTTAAAAAAAAAATTAATGAAAAAACAAAATGTTCACCAATAAATCCTTATGGTTATAGTAAGATGGTATCAGAAAAAGATATAGTCAATAATAGTCAATTAAATAAAAAATTTAATTTTTTAATTTTCAGATTTTTTAACGTAGTCGGGAAAATAATGTCTAATAAATACCATAAAAATAAAAGTAAAAATTTATTTGATGTTATCTTAAATAAAATAAAAAAAAAAACCACCTTAAAAATATATGGAAATGATTTTAAAACAATAGATGGAACAGCGATCAGAGACTTTATACACGTCGATGATCTATGCAATGCTCTTATTCATTCTATAAATTTTCTTGATAAAAAAAAAAGAAATATGATATTAAATCTTGGATATGGAAAAGGTTACACAGTTTTAAATATAATAAAAACTTTTAATCAATTATTAAAAAATAAAATAAAATTTGTTTTTTTTGATAAAAGAAAAGGAGATCCCGTAAAGTCTATTGCAGATATTACAAAAATTAATACTCAGTTTAAATGGAACGTTAAATACTCCAATATAAACAAGTTATGTAAATATTTCCTAAATGAATAATACATTTTTCTCAATTGTCATACCAAACTATAATTCTAAGTATTTATATAGAACTTTAGAGTCCCTAAAAAAACAAACGTTCACCAATTGGGAGGCAATAGTTGTTGATAATAATTCTAATTACAACGCAGATGCTATAATTTCAAACTATAATGATGATAGGTTCAAATTGTACAGAATTGAAAATAAGGGCATAATTGCGAAATCTAGAAACTTTGGAATTTTAAAATCAACTTCAGAATATATTTTTTTTTTAGACAGCGATGATTGGTGGAAACCAGAAAAACTATCTATTTTGAGAGATTTCATAAAATTAAACAAGGCAGACATCATTTATCACGACATGCATGTTGTTTCTGAAGGAAGAAAAAAAATAGTTAAGGGTAAATCAATGCACTACAATAACGATTTCTATTTAAATATTTTAAAATTTGGAAACCCAATATTTAACTCTTCAATTTGCATCACTAAGGAGATTTTAAATAAGGTAAATAATTTATCGGAAGAAATTGAAAAAGTTAGTTGGGAAGATTTTGATTTGATTTTAAAGTGCGCATATTTAAATTGTAACATTTTAAAAATAAATGAATATCTTGGGTATTATTGGATTGATAAAAACAATACTACAAATACCGAACAAACTTTGAAAAATATAAACAACATTAAGAAGTATTATATTGATACAAATAAATTCTTTTTAAATAAGCAGCCTTGGTGGTTAAATTCATTATTACTTAAGACTAATCTAAAAAAAAAATTATATGATCAGAACATTCAAATTTTAAAAAATACAGTTTGTTACACTTTTTTTCATCAAGTTAAATGGTTTTATTTTTTAATAAAAACAAAAATTCTAAAATATATTAATGATTAAAAATATTATTTTTATTTGCACTGGACTAAAAGGTGGAGCAAAAAAATATATTGAGCAACATATAGATCATAATAAAAAAAAAAATATTTTTTTAATAAGTATAAAACCCAAACAAAATTATAATATAAAATATAATAATAATATTTCTTTATTTGACGAAAGTGTTTTGGGAAATGCATCCAGAGCAAAACGAACATTATCCCGATTAGTAAAAAATTTAGATCTTAAAGAAACTGTAATTTTTATTACTAATTATGCTATTTTAGTAAAATTTTTTTTTCTTTTTAGGTCATTACAAAAAAAAGGCATAAAAATAGTGATAACTCTTCATAGCGGGCTATTAAATATAACTTTACTAAATTTAATTGCTGCTTTTGTTTTTTCGTTTTGTATTTTTTCCTCCGATAAAATTATATATGGTTCAGAATCTTCTAGAAAATGGTGGTTTAAGTTTTTTCCATGGATTAAAATGAAAAATAGTAAAATTATACACAATGGTATTTGTCTACATAGTTTTAAAAAAAGAAATAAAAATAAAGTTAAAAATATTTCGTTTGTGGGAAGGGTAGAGCATGAAAATGATCCAGAATTTTTTTGCAAACTAGCCAGATCAACAAATCTTAGCAAAACAAACAGTTATAAATTCCACGTATTTGGAGATGGTTCGTTAAAAAAGAGATTACTATTGAAATATAAAAAATTTATAAAATTTCATGGATGGAGTCCCGAAAAAAAAATTTATAATATTTCTGACATTGTGATTATAACTTCTTTTGTTAATAATTTTCCTTATGTAGCTTTGGAATCTTTTTCTCACGGAATTCCTGTAGTAACTCTTTCAAAGGGGGATATTACAAAAATTGTGATAAATAAAAAAAATGGCCTCATTATTAAAAAAAGAAATCCAGAAATGCTTAATAAAATTTTAAAATATGTGATAAAAAATTACAATTATTTATCAAAAAATTCTTACGAAACAGCAAAAAAATTTGATGAGAAGAAATCCTGCAGTAATATTTGGAATTATATATTAAAATGAAAACTATTATCTTAGGAAAAAGAAGCTATTTATCAAATATACTAAGTCAGACAATTAATAATTCTTTGTTATTTAATATTGATGAATTCATTAATATTTACAACGATAATTTTTCTAACAAAAAAATTAATATTATAATTAATAGTTTTTACCCTTCATCTAAACTAAGCAATATCGATACTTTTACTGACTTCACACAAAAATCTATTTCAAATGTAGCTCAATTGCTAGATTGCTTAAATGAAAAAAAAATTAACAAAATCATTTTTACTAGCTCATCTGCAGTTTATGGAATTGAACCTGAAAAAAATTTAGGCAAAACTTCTAGTAGAGCATTATACGCCACATATAAACTTGCCTGTGAGGAGCTTGTAAAAAATTTCTATTTAAAAGTTAAAAATAAACATAACTATATAATACCAAGGATTTTTAATATTTATGGAGATGATGAAAATTTTTCTATTATTTCAAAATTAAAAAAAATAAAAGTTTCCAAAAAAAAAATTGAGAAGCTAGATATCTATAATTTTGGTAATTCAATAAGAGATTTCATACACATAAAGGATGTTGCCAAATCATATAAAGGATTATTAAATTCTACATATGTCGGTACTATCGATATTGGAACTGGAAGAGGTATAAAAGTTTTTGATATAATTTCATATCTTGGCCTGGAAAAAAAAGTTAACTTTGTTAAAAGTATAAATGAGAACGATTATTCAATTGCAAATACTTTTAATTTAAAAGCTAACTTGCAAATCAGAAATTTTCGTAAATTAGAAAAATTTTTTTCTAAAAATTTTAAAAAAAATCCAATTAGCTCATTAGATTATATAGACAAAAATTCTACGGGGTCTGTAATATATGGGTGTGGATATTCTGGAATAAAAATCGCAAAACAAATAAATAAATCGAAATTATCCAACGTAAGTTTCTTTGTTGATGATGATCCAGATAAAATTGGACGAATGTTTTCTGGAATTAAAGTAATTTCTTTCAACCAGATGAAGAGTATTTCAAAAATAAACAAAATTTCTAAGTTAATTATAGCTATACCCTCCATAACTGAAAAAAAGAATTTTAAGCTTTTAGAAAAATTATCTCCGCATTGCACTTCTATAGAGACCTTGCCTAGAAAAAAATATTTTAAAGACAAGGATGTAGAAGTTAGAGATTTGGAACAGATTTTACTAGAAGAGATATTGAGCAGAAAAATGTTTACTACTAGTCTTAATACATTAAGCAACTTTGAAAATAAGGTTATTCTAATTACTGGAGGAGCAGGCAGCATTGGCTCTGAAATTAGTAGACAATTGTTAATGGCTAATCCTAAGAAGGTTATTGTTTTAGATCAATCAGAATTTGCAATTTACAAATTAAACAAAACAATAAAAGGTCGTAAAATTAAGTTTATAATTGGAGATATTAAAGACGAATCTTTTATAAAGAGCTTGATTAGAGTTGAAAAAGTCGATTATATTTATCACTGCGCTGCTTATAAGCACGTGAAATTTTTAGAGGAAAATGTAATCAGTGCAATTAAGAATAACGTTTTTGGTACTTTTTCAGTTTTAAAGGCAATTAAAAAAACTAAAATTAATGCCACGTTTGTATCTACTGATAAGGCCGTTTATCCTAAAAATATTCTTGGAATATCAAAAAGAATTGCAGAGATTTTGGTCCAAATTACAGCTAAATCAGAGTTATATAAAAATTGCAAAATATCCATAGTTAGATTCGGAAACGTACTATTGAGCGATGGGTCTGCAATTCCGACTTTTGTTGAACAAATAAAAAACAATCAGCAAGTTACAATCACTGATTTTAAAATGAAAAGATATTTTATGAGCATCAAAGAGGCATGTAGTTTAGTTATATCAGCATCAAGAATAAAAAATAATAATAAAATCTTTGTTTTAAAAATGGGCAGACAAGTAAGAATTATTAATATTATAAAAAAAATTTTTGCTTTATACAAAAAAGATGGACAGGTATTGAAAATTAAAAAAATTGGAAATTTCGGTAATGAAAAAATTTCTGAAAAATTAAATATCAACAAAAATATCTCACAAACTACAGAAAAAAAAATATTTATTGCAAATGAATTGATACCAAATCAAGAGCATTTCTTTAATTTCATGAATAAATTAACTATAGCCACAGTTAATAATCAAAAATCTAATTTAAAAAAACTACTAAAAAATTTTAAATGGTGAGTAATTTAATGCAAATTAATAAAATGGGTTACGAAACCTTTTTATATTCACCTATATTTTCTCTTGTCATTGGAATTCTTCTTTTTTTGGGTCTTATGTCTTTCGGAAGTTTTTTTTTATCTTTTTTATTTAAGAAAGATATTTCTAATAACAATCTCTTTCTTTTGCACTCACCACTAATTGCTACCAATGTATTGTTGTTTTGCTTTTTCCCATTAGCTTCTTTGGGCCTTTTGAATAGTAATATATTAAAAATAACATCTTATCTGCTTCTGATTTTAAGCATTCATTTTATAATAAATATTTTTAGAATCTCTTTTGTAGGTATAACTAAATATAAAATATTAATATTAATATTAATTTTGTATTTTCTTTTGTGCTTAGCTCCATTTACTCATGCAGATACTTTGGAATATAGCTTGAAATCTGCTGTTAACTTAATAAATACTGGATCTTTTTCTAAAGCACTTTTACCAATGGTTGTAAAAGCAGAGGGAGCCGGTGAAATACTGATAGCACTAAGTCTAATTTCTGGAACGGAGCAGTTTGCTAATCTAATTCAATATGGAGGTTTTTTATCGATTATAGCTAGTTTTTTTTATTTAAAAAAAAAATATAATTATTTTTTACTTTTATCTGTAATAAGCACGCCTGTTTTTATTTTTTTACTATCCTCCCCGAAGCCGCAATTATTGCTAATAGCAAATATAGTGTTTATTTTTTCTTATTTATTTGAAAAAAAATTAGATTTATCAAAACGAAATAAAATTTTTTTTATTTTTACAGCAATGTTAGCTATCAATTTTTTATCAAAATTTTCATATATTCTAAGTTCAGTATTTTTGTTTATCTACTTGTCTTATAAATTAGTTTCCAAAGATAATTACAAATATGCTTTAGCAAGTTTAATTTTAGTTTTTTTTATTCTTATACTACCTGACTATTACTTTAGTTATCAAAACTTTTCTATTTCGATTTTAGACTATATTCAATCTCCCATGCCGGTAAATATAGTTGCGTTTAAACAAGTTACTATAGTTTTAAAAAATATAAGTGAAGGAAGTAGAATTATACCATTATGGCTGGTGGTTCCGAAAAGCCTAGGAATGATAAGTACTACAATTGGACCTGCCATACTATTTTTTTTATTATTCAAGTTAAGAAAATTAAATATTTATTATTTATTTATTTCCCTTTTTTTTATTATTGTTTTAATTCTTGGACAAGCTACATCCAGATTTTTATTTGAAGGATTTGTCATACTTCAGTTTTTATTGGTTTGTAGTGAATTTAGGCATAAAAAATATTTAATATTTTTTAAAAATTACATAAAATTACAATCTTTAGCATGTATTGGCATTTTAATATTTTTAGTTTTTAATTTAACACCTGGGGCTTTTTCATACAAAACAAGAGATCAAGTTATGATGAATAATGCAAATGGTTATTCGCTTATTAAGTGGGCAAACAAAAATATAGATAAAAATGATAAAATAATATCCACCAACAGATCACTATCTTTATTTAATGTGCCCGCGTATTATTTGGTAATGTTACAATACATAGATTTTTCCAATTCAAGCTCTGAAATTTTTTCAAAATTCATTAGAGAAAAGAAAGTGAATAAAATTTTGATTCAATCTAATGTTAATCCAGGAAAATTTTACAATTGTAGAGGCAAATTATTAGCGTCCAAAAAAAATGCAGGTTCATTAAAAGGAAGAAATCCCTTTAATGTATCCAAACCATATGATGCTAGTATTTATGAATTTGACTATAGCAATTTTCCTAAATGTTTATTTTGAAATCTTCAGGGGCCTGTTGTTAAGGTAGTTTTCAGAATATTTACCCAGCTCTTTTTCATAACAGGGAGCCGTATTTAAACTTTTAAAAAATTTAGCTAGATAGCCACTATCTATTTCAAAAGTGTATTTAGCTGAAATGGCATGTTTAGCTTCACATAAATTTTCACTTTTGTATTTAATTTCTAATAAATTGAAGCTTATTAGCCATTGCAGCAAATTCAAAAATATCAAAACTCTAAGAAATTTTTTACTGACAGTGTTGGCTAAAAAAACATATAAAAAAATTACAAATGGATTAATTAGTAAATATTTTGTTGGCATGAAAAAAAAAATTGTTAGGTTAAAGATAATAATGAAAAATATTATTAAATTATTTTTATTAATCAGCTTGAACTTAAAAAAATTTATAATTAACAGGTAAAAAATAATTAAAGAAGAAAAAATTCCTAATATTGAGTAGATTTTAAAAACAAACCTTGGTGCTAATGATATTAAGGAGAATTCAGGACCTCCATACCAACCAGGGGATGAGTCCTTTGTTAAAAAAGGTATTTTGATAAATGAGATAGAAAAATCATTAGCTATAAAGACCGGTACATAAAAAATTATACCAATGCTACTTGTTATTATACAAGATATTAAAAATTTTTTAATTTTAATTTTAATTTCTGACTGATCAATAAAATAAAAATATACTAATAAACTGGGATAAATAAATAAAGCAAAATTAGCCCTTGATCCTATGCAAAGAGCAAAAAAAATTGCAGATAGCAATATTGATTTTCTTAAAAAAAAGAAACCTACGGTAAAAAATAATAATGCAAAAGGGTAGTCTATGGTATTGGTGTTATCAATTAATAAAATCGAATTAGAGAAACTTAATAAGATAAACAAGAACTTATTTTTTTCGACAAAAGTATTAGCAACAAAAAAAATTGATAAATAAAAAAAAACAAAACTTAGAATGTTAGAGGAGATCACTCCAAAATTATAGGACACAAAACCAAGAACAGTTTCAGGAATAGGATGTCCATAAGCCCCTCTCGAAGGGAAATATGTACCTGTATCCAAAAATGTTAAAAAAGAATTAATTATACTATACGAATCACCATCTGAGAAATGAGGTCCACGTAAGAAACTTAAGTATATTCCAAAGAAAAATATAGCTAACGCCGTGAAAATTACCCAGGGTTTTTTTTTTACGGTTTCCAATTGATTATGTATCTTCTGTTAAAATTTTTAATGTGTTTAATAACAAAAGGAATAACGATTTTGAAGGGAATAAGATTACTTTTACCAAAATATATCGTTTTAATTGGTATTTCTCTAATTTCTAATTTTGTAAAAGAACAGTGAAATAATAGATCTTCTTCAAAAAAAAATTCTTTACTGATATTATTTAAATTAATTTTTTTTAATAAAGAAGTTTTGATAGCAATAAATCCGTTAACTGCGTCTGTAATATTGTAATTTGCACAATTAATTTTTGTTGCAAAAGTTAGAATATAATTCCCAAAAAGACGGACAATAGGTATTTTGCCTCTTTCTCTGTGGCTTTTAAACCTCGTCCCTTTACAAAAATTTAAATTTGTATTTTTAAATTGAGCAATAAAACGTTTGATATATTTAGGTTCGTGCTGTCCGTCACCATCTAATTTAATGACTAAATCAAATTTATTTTTTATTGCATATTTAAACCCTGTGATGGTAGCCCCTCCTACACCCATGTTTTTTTGATGTTTAATAACTTTAACTTTTTTTAAACATTTTTGCCTAACGATATCTCCAGTTCTTTCGGGGCACTTGTCATCAATGATAAGAATTAAATTAACATACTTTAGATCTATCTCTTTTATCACCTGTAATATTTTGTCCTTAACCTTAAAGCATGGAATAACAACACAAACTTTTAATTTTTTATTCATATAAGTTAAAAGTGTCTTTCTATAATCTTAAAAATTTCTCTATTTTCTATTTTATTTTTATGAATATTGATATTGTCAAAGATGAGATCACCTCTATGTATATGCTTACCAGTTGTCTTGATAAACGTCATCCTATTAACAAACCAAAATAAAT
>TARA_B110000483_G_scaffold67058_1_pt1 | contig 15897 bp, 12 predicted proteins | sample TARA_B110000483 | Tara Oceans TARA_B110000483 (sample SAMEA4398176) | marine metagenome | biome: Polar Biome; feature: [SRF] surface water layer (ENVO:00010504); material: water (ENVO:00002006), including particulate matter (ENVO:01000060) such as... | depth 5 m
GATTTGCACCGATCGAAACGCCAACAATGGAACATTTATCTGTACTTACGGGAAAATATGGCGACGAAGGAGATCAACTTATTTTTAAAGTGCTCAATTCTGGAGACTTTTTAAAAAAGACCCATTCCGATGATTATGATCAGGGTGCAAAAACACTTTTACCTAAAATAGCTGAAAAAGGTCTTAGGTATGATTTAACCGTTCCCTTTGCTCGACATGTAGTGATGAATCAGCACAACATTACTTTTCCCTTTAAAAGGTATCAGATACAGCCTGTGTGGAGGGCTGATCGACCCCAGCGAGGTAGGTACAGAGAGTTTTACCAATGTGATGCAGATATTATAGGCACCCGATCTGGTTGGAATGAAATAGAACTGACCTTATTGATACATGATGTCTTTAAGTCTTTAAATTTTGAAGGTTTTGAAGTAAAAATCAATCACAGAGAAGTTTTGTTCGCAATGGCTGCTGCCGCTGATCTAAAAGGAAAAGAAATTCCTTTTTGTGTGGCGTTAGACAAAATAGATAAAATAGGTACTGAAAAAGTACTCCATGAGATCAGTCTACTACAAGGTGACGTGCAAATAGTTTCAAAATATCTTGAAATTATTGCCTCTAATATCGATAAATCAACCAAAATCGAAAAATTAGTCGCGCTTACCGGTGCCTCAAATAAAGGTTATGAAGAATTAACTGCTTTTTTTAAAACTTTGGATGAGCTCACCGATCGGAGTTTCAAAATCTCACTTGACTTTTCCTTGGCACGAGGCTTATCTTATTATACGGGTATGATCTATGAGGTAAAACCAACGGAAGTTAAAATAGGTAGTATTTGTGGTGGTGGGCGCTATGATAATTTAACAGGCATGTTTGGCCTTAAAGGCGTATCAGGCATTGGTGTTTCATTTGGATTAGATCGCATTTACGATGTCTTGGCCGAATCCAATTTGTTTCCCAAAACAGCTAAAGGGGGTCCAAAAGTACTGATTACCCATCTCGACGCCTCCGCTTTCAAGCATGGCATTAAAATCATCGAGCAAATAAGAAAAGCGGGTATTGCGGCTGATCTTTTTCCCGATTCGGTCAAAATTCAAAAGCAAATGAATTATGCCAATAAATTGGCAATTCCCTACGTTATTACGATAGGATCAGACGAAATCTCACAAGCACGCTATCCATTAAAAAATATGAGCTCCGGTAAGGTCTTAACATCGACTATTGAACAAATCATTAAAACCTTGAAAACAGATAACCCTTGATTAAAAAAATAAAAATATTTTTTTTCAAATTTATTTTTTTAAAATTCGCCCTTTTTGTTGTCTCGATCCTTCCTTTTGGTGTGTTGGCACAAATAAGTCAAGATGCCTCCTTTGCGGTCTCGTATCAACGGGGATGTGCGCCCTTCACGGTAAACATCCAAGAGCTTATTGATTATGGTGATGAGGTCCCTCGGAATTATATTTACGAAGCCAATCTAGGCACCGTTACCTCAGTAGATACTTTTTATACCTATGAAGAGCCAGGTGATTATCTCATTTATCAAATCATCAGTGAAGGAGATGACAGAGAAGATTCCCTATGGATACAAGTCTCTAATCCTATAAGCCCTGAATTCAATTATTTTTACTGCGACCGTCAACATCTTTCGATTGAGATTTTAGACGATTATTATGATAGTTATCAACTATATACGCCTACAGACACATTCACACATTTGAAAGAAGAAGGCAATCCCTTTACCATAGAAGTTCCTGAAGCAGATAGCCTAGATTTAATCATAGAAGGTTTTTATGATGGAGGGCAACCTAACTGCGGCAGCTCACCTGTCCAGAGCATTCTACTCCTTGAGTTAACCAACCATGCGACTGTGGATTCCGCCTACGTGAAATATGTATGTCAAAATGAAGTCTCACTCCAAATATATTATGAAGCAGATTCAACAACTTATTACAATGTTGAGTATCAATCCACACCCGATGTGTTTACGCAAGTCTATGAGGGCTTATTGGACTCTGCCTCCTTATTTTTCCCATCACTCCCCTTCGATGCTTCCCTCTCTTCACTGTGCTTTCGAATCAATGCCCTTTCACTTTGTAATGAGGAGAATGTAGTTTTAGGTGATTCGTTGTGTTTGGACATTAACAGTGACACCACTGCATTTAATTATGCCTATGCCACCTATGATACAGAAAATCATATTGCCTTACATTTTAGTGAAAATAACAATGGCCTATTTCACGCCGTTAAATATGTCAATGATGTTTTATACGATACTTTAACCAACATAAAACCCGGGCACATTGACCCTAGCGTATACCCTATTCGGAAATACAGTTATGAGCTCCTTTTCACACCTTCGTGTGATGCCAGCATACAAAAAATCATGATTACGCCTACCTATTTAGAATTGTCAGATTATTATATCAATGCCTACACCGCTGAGTATTTTGATGGTACCTATAAATTGGGTCAAACTTTGGATTACCGCTTAGTCAATTCAGACCAAACAGAAAGTATTGCCCACTCCGTTGTGCTGACCCATCTAAATACCATCAACATCACCCACGAATTGGGTCTCAATCAAAAAGTATGGGCCGAAGGGACCAATGCAGCGGGTATTACTTTAAGGTCTAATGCTGTCAAAATAAAATTTAAGCCTATAATATATGTTCCCGAAGCTTTTTCTCCCAATGGCAACGGCATAAATGAAACCCTAAAATTTTATGGTCTTCCTACAGATCAATTCACTTTCCAAGTTTTCAATCTTGCAGGAAAAGAAATCTTTAGAACTGAACAAAAAGATGATTATTGGGATGGGTTTCAACAAAATGGAGACCTTATCAAGGGGTCTTATGTCTACCAAATCAATTACTATACCGAAGAAAATGAATTATTAACGCAACAGGGCAGTTTCGTTCTTATTAACTAACAAAAGATGAATAATATGCTGGATATGATGAAAATGATGGGCAAAGTCAAAGAGGTACAAGAAAAAATGAAAATTGCCAAAGAAGAGCTAGGTAATATCTTTGTGGAAAGTGATGCAGGAGCAGGCTTGGTGATCGCTAGATTCAATGGAAACAAAGAACTCTTAGACCTGAAAATAGATGACTCTCTTTATGAAAAAGAAGACAAAGAACTTCAAAAAGATCTGATCATAGCCGCCGTAAATAAAGGCATTAAAGCCGCAGAAGACAAGAGCAAAGAACATTTACAAAAAGCCACACAAGGTATGCTTCCAAATATTCCCGGAATGGATTTAAACAGTATGATGTAATGTCTGTCACTGCGATCGTTATTTTAAATTATAATGGGATTGAATTTCTAAAAAAATATCTAGGCATCTTGATCAAGAACTCGGGTAATTATGAAGTCATCGTGGCAGATAATGGCTCAACAGATTCCTCATTAGATTGGTTAAAAAAAAATCACTCGGGAATAAGAGCGATTGTGTTAAATAAAAATAATGGATATGCTGGAGGTTATAATTTAGCCCTCAAAGAGGTAGTAGCTGACTATTATGCCCTCATCAATTCAGATGTAGAAACAACTCAAAATTGGTTAGATCCCTTGGTTCAGTTTTTGGAAGAACATCCTGATTATAGTGCGATTCAGCCTAAAATTTTGGATCAGAATGATGCTTCGAAATTTGAGCATGCTGGAGCTGCAGGCGGTCAGCTCGATGCTTGGGGCTACCCCTTCTGCAGAGGCCGAATTTTCGATACTATTGAAAATGACCTTGGTCAATATGATGATGCCATTGATGTATTTTGGACCTCTGGAGCCTGTATGGTCATAAGAGCTCAGGATTTCAATGATATAGGCGGGTTTGATGCTGATTTTTTCGCACACATGGAGGAAATTGATCTTTGCTGGCGATTGGCGTTGAAAGGGAAAAAATTCAGGTACACCCCAAAAAGCACCGTACACCATGTAGGCGGTGGCACCCTAGCCGCATCGCATCCTCAAAAAACTTATCTAAATTTTAGGAATGGTCTCGCCATGCTTTTAAAAAACCTACCCAAAAAACATCTCATTAAAATTCCTTTCAGGATGATCTTAGATTTGGGTGCTGCTTTTGTGTTTTGGAAGCATCAAGGATTCAGTCATTTTAAGGCCGTATGTAGGGCAGAATTGGACTTCATGTTAAACCTAAGAAAATACTGGAGGAATAGAAACCAACACCGTCAACCAGAGATAAAACTCCATTATCCTGTGGAAAGTGTAGCGCTACAATACTTTCTTTTGAAGAAAAAGACTTACAATGAGCTTAATCAATAATACCAGAGCGTATTCTCTCTTCTTCTGTAAAGTTTCTTAAAATTCATCCAAAAGGCAATCGACAAGTAAATGATGACAGGAGACCCAAACGTTAAAAAAGAGGCATAAATGAAGGACAAACGAATACTTGAAGTAGGTATTTTAAAATACTCCCCTATGGCATTACACACCCCGAAAGCATACTTTTCTATTATATATTGCATGATAATTTCAACATAATACAACACAAAGATAAATATTAACATCTTTTTATATCAACGGATTGGACTATTTTATAAATTTGAGGTAATATTGTAACCTTAACTAGAAAAGAATTTAATTTAGATAGTCTCAATAAACGATGAACAAAATGAAAAACTTAAACCTCATAGTGGCCACAATTATTGCTGCCTCCCTATTTAGTGGTTGTGCACTTAAAAAAATGGTGAAACTTGCCGAAAAGCAAGATTTAGAGGTTAATCCCGATCCATTGGAGCTTCATGGCACTCAAGTTGCCTTTGACCTTTCCGCAGTATTACCTCCCAAAATACTCCCAACTGGAAAAGTTTATACCCTAAATACAACGTATCAGTACGGTGACAAAGAGATAGAGGTGGGTAGCATAGAATTCAATGCAGATGATTATCCGCAGAGTAGTACGACTGCATCTCGTATCATTCGACCTTTTTCTATGGCCTATAATGAATCTTTAAATCCAGGTACTTTGATGATTCAAGGTGAAGCAAAAAATCCTAAAAACGGAAAGTCTTTGAGCACAGCTAAAATGGAAATAGCAGTAGGAATTATTACTACATCTAGAGCCGTCCAAAATGCTTATTCGACCAATTACGCAGACCACGGGTATAATGACCAAGAAGAATTAATACCTACTAATATTAACTTCTATTTTCCTCAGGGAAGTGCTTACATGTCACAATCCCTTGCTACCGACGGCGAGACCAACAAGTCAAAAAAATCGAACCTCTCAGCGTTTATAGCCGACAAGAATGTGACTAGAACTGTAACCATCACAGGTACACACTCTCCGGAAGGTTCTGAAACCATCAATGGTGATTTATCTAATAACAGAGCTGAAGCTATTGAGAAATATTACCGAAGCCAAATGAGTAAATATGATTACACGGGAACGGCTGCTGAAATCAAATTCATCCTCAAGCCAGTCGTGCAAGATTGGACTGCTTTCAAGGAAGCATTGAGAGCTTCAGAAATCAGTGAAGATGCTAAAAAATCATTTTTAAATATTGTAAATGGTTCAGGTACCTTTGAAGATAAGGAAAAAGCCATGAGAAAAATATCAGGATATAAAACTGTTTTCGATGATGTTTATCCTTCCTTAAGAACTGCCCAAACTGAAATCCTTACGGTTAAAGAAAAAAAATCACCTGCAGAAATTTCTTTATTAGCTAAACATATAGTCAATGGGGATACCACCAGCGAAGTGCTCTCCACTGAAGAATTATTGTATGCCGCAACACTCACGCCCAGTCTGAAAGAAAAAGAAGGAATTTATATCGCTGCCTCGAAAAAAGAAGGTAGCTGGGTCGCTCACAACAATCTAGCAGCAGTTTACTTGCAAATGGCAGCACAGAATGGAGACAACATGGGCAAAAACATACAAGACGCTTTGACCCAATTGGACATTGCCTCTAATAAAACTGACCATGTAGAAGTACATGCCAACAAAGGAACAGCGCTCATGATGCAAGCATCCTACGCGCCCTCTTATGAAGCATTATCAACGGCCATTTCAGGCGCAACAGGTGATCTGAAAGCAGCTCTTAATGCTTCCATAGGTTCTATCCATATTAGAATGGGAGATTATGAAAAAGCCAGTGCTGCTTTAGCTGCGGCGGATGATAGTGAAGTGGCCAACTTCAACCGAGGTCTAGCACATCTTCTTGGGGGTACCTTTGATGCGGCCAGCCGTGAATTTAGTAAAGTAAAAAATAGCTCTTCACTGGCAGCACATGCGGCTTATTACAAAGCTGTTACCGCAGCAAGAAGCAATAATGAAAGTGGCATCATGTCAAATCTCAAAGCAGCGGTATCTAAAGATGTTGCTTTAAAAGAGAAAGCGTTAAATGATCTAGAATTTTCAAATTATGCAGATGCGGTAGCGGAAGCTATTCGATAATTCTTGCATTTGTTAAAAAAAAAAGCTCCTTAACTGGAGCTTTTTTTTTTACTCTTAGCGCTATTTGATCTTGATGTTTTAATTTAGCATCTCAATTAATTATTATAATTTGTTATGAGAGAAATTCAGTTCAGGGACGCGCTAAGGGAGGCTATGACCGAAGAAATGAGAAAAGATGAGAACATCTTTTTAATGGGAGAAGAAGTAGCTGATTATAATGGTGCCTATAAAGTAAGTCAAGGAATGCTTGATGAATTTGGTGCCAAGCGTGTAATAGATACCCCTATTGCTGAGTTAGGATTTGCTGGTGTAGGTATTGGAGCTGCAATGAATGGATTAAGGCCCATTATTGAATTCATGACTTTTAATTTTTCTTTGGTCGCTATTGATCAAATCATCAATGGGGCTGCTAAAATGCTCTCTATGTCTGGTGGTCAATACAACGTCCCCATTGTTTTCAGAGGGCCTACTGGGAATGCGGGTCAATTAAGCTCTCAACATTCACAGAATTTTGAGAATTGGTTCGCCAATACACCTGGACTAAAGGTGGTCGTTCCCTCAAATCCATACGATGCTAAAGGTCTTCTCAAGGCCGCCATTAGGGACAATGATCCCACCATATTCATGGAGTCTGAACTCATGTATGGCGACAAAGGGTTAGTGCCAGAAGAAGAATATGTATTGGAAATTGGTAAAGCCAATATAGTAAGGGAAGGCAAAGATGTTACCCTGGTCTCTTTTGGGAAATTTATGAAAATCGCCAATGAATGCGCCATTGAAATGCAAAAAGAAGGCGTAGATGTTGAGGTGATCGATCTAAGATCTGTCAGACCCATCGACTATGAAACCATCATTACGTCGGTAAAGAAAACAAATCGCCTGGTTTTACTGGAAGAAACATGGCCTGTGGCTTCGATTTCATCAGACATCAGTCATATCGTGCAAAGAAATGCGTTTGACCATTTAGACGCGCCCATCTATAGGGTCGTGAGCAAAGATTTACCCTTACCCTATGCCCCTACTTTGATTGAAGAAATATTACCGAATGTCAAAAAAACCATAGCGGCTATCAATGCGGTTATGTATAGATAAAGCTTAATGCCCATGATCACTTCATAAAGTTGGCTAATGCATTGGCTCCACCCATTTTATTCATGGTTTTCATCATTTTTCGCATTTGCTCAAACTGCTTAAGCAACTGATTCACTTCCGTCACGGTCGTACCACTTCCTTTCGCTATTCTGATTTTTCTACTTCCATTCATAAGCTCTGGTTTAGATCTCTCCTTCGGCGTCATAGACTTAATAATGGCTTCTATAGGCTTTAAACTATTGTCATCAATATCAACGTCTTTTATTGCCTTACCCATACCCGGTATCATTCCTACGATATCCTTAAGACTTCCCATCTTTTTGATCTGTTCCATTTGAGTCAAAAAATCATCAAAGCCAAACTGGTTTTTTTTGATTTTTTTATTGATTCTCTGGGTCTCCTTTTCGTCAAAATTTTGCTGGGCTCTTTCTACTAAGGTCAACACATCACCCATTCCCAAAATTCGCTTTGCCATACGATCTGGATAAAACTGATCCATGGCATCCATTTTTTCTCCCGTAGAAATGAATTTAATCGGTTTTTCTACTTGCCTCCTTACGGATAAGGCGGCCCCTCCACGTGTATCGCCATCAAGCTTGGTAAGCACAACCCCATCAAAATCAAGACGCTCATTAAACTCTTGAGCCGTATGCACTGCGTCTTGTCCCGTCATAGCATCAACTACAAATAAAGTTTCCGCAGGTTTTATCTCTTTTTTGAGCCCTGAAATTTCAGCCATCATTTGTTCATCAACAGCCAAGCGACCTGCTGTATCGATGATCACCGATTTTTTCCCATGAGTCTTGGCATATTTTATGGCATTCTTGGCAATAGAAATCACGTCTTTATTTTCTACTTCAGCAAAGACCTCTACGTCTATTTGCTCACCCAGTACTTTAAGTTGGTCTATCGCTGCAGGTCGATAAACATCACAAGCAACCAATAAAACCGAATGACCTTTCTTCTTGATATAATGGGCTAGTTTTCCAGAAAATGTAGTTTTACCAGAGCCCTGAAGACCTGCAATAAGTATAATATTGGGATTACCACTTAAATTGACAGGAACACTTTCTTCACCCATCAATACAGTAAGCTCTTCAGCTACTATTTTAGTCAATAGTTGCCCTGGAGAAACAGAAATCATAACATCCTGGCCCAGCGCCTTTAATCTGATGGAATCAGTGACGTCTTTTGCTATTTTATAATTAACATCTGCGTCGATTAATGCCCGTCGGATCTCTTTTACTGTGGCCGCAACATTTAATTCGGTGATCCTACCTTGGCCTTTAATATTTTTAAATGCACGATCAAGTTTAGCACTCAGGTTATCAAACATATACAGGGATTTGTCTTTGTTTTAAAAATGTAAAATTAACAATATAGGATATATTAAAATGAATTTCCTCTGATTTTTGAGACATTAAATAAGCCCTAGAGAAAACGCTGTTTTATGGATGCGATAGAAAATACTAAGACTTCAAAATAGGGCTTAAAGCCGCTGGAGAATAGTTAATAGATTTTAACGTCTTATCATCTCCCCTTCTAAAGACCAGATATTTGCCTGAGACTTCTCTAAAATAACAATCGGTAGCTTTCTTTTCTTGATAGTAAGCAACCGTATTACGGGCTTCCTCTTCACTATCACAGGCCTTACTCATATTGGATCTTTGCACTTCATTAAAAAGTGCAGGAAATTTTTTTCCCATTCCAAATTCAAGAATAGCACCTGAAAGCACGTATTGGATATCGCAAAGCGCATCTGCGATTTCGACGATATCCCGCTCAGCGATGGCCTCTTTAAGTTCTTGTAATTCCTCATCGATTAAGGATACCCTTAAATCACATCGTTGTTTTGAAGGTATTTCAGGTTCATTTAAAATCGGATGCTGAAAAGTTTGATGAAAACGGGCTACCTGGTTAAGGGGGTCTATTTTATCCATTTAGGAATTATTGTTTGATTTTTTTAGATTCATTTTTAATTACCAAAGATAAGAAAAAGACAAATCCTCCCACTATAAATGTGAGAATGAAAATCATACTGATCAATGCTTGACTACTCATTTGCTAACAAATTTACGATACAAAAAATTATTGGCCATCAATCCAACGATCAATACAAATATCCATTGGGTAATAATGGAAGCATTGCTGTAAACATCGATAACATTCCAATGACCAGATGCATCAAACCAGGGATAATCACTGTATCCCCTAGACATCCACCAATAAATTAAAAAGAGTGCCAGAGGAATATTTAGCATCATACATGCTTTGAAATAAAAAGAAGGCACTTTAAAATCAGAATCTAAGTCTATAAAATTCTTTTTGAATTCCGTAAACCCATATTTAGCCACTGCAAACAAAATAAATAGACCTGACACAATCAATCCTACACCCCAAACCCAATCTTGATTCGTGAAAAAATCTAAACTGTAGGCCGAAGGGAATCCAAAAATAATAAAGAAAAATATGACATTTTTAATCGATTTTGCACGAGAAAAACCTAAATCACTCAAATTTTTGATGAATAATTCTATCATCGCCAATAATGAACTCACCGCTGCCAAGAACAGCGCCAAAAAGAAAACACTAGACAGTAAGGCTCCACCCTGAATATTTGAAAACAAAACGGGAATGACGGTAAAGGTCAGCGCTTGATTCCCACTCTGAAGGTAACTAATGGCTGCGGCTTCCGTTTGCGCCATGGCAAATACTGCAGGTAAAATGGCCATACCAGCCATCAATGAGGCCAAATTATTTCCGAAAGCACCCACAAAAGTGTTAAGCGTGACGTCTTCCTTTTCACTAGAATAAGAAGATATCGTCATGATCAGCCCCCATCCTGCACCGGTAGACCAAGCCGATTGGGTCAATGCCTCTATCCAGATAATTGGATCAGAAAAATGATCGAAATTAATGGCAAACATATATTCCAATCCCATCAATCCTTTTTCCATATTCAAAGCAATAATGGCCACAATGATTAAAAGGACAAATAGTGAAGGTATCAATATTTTATTGGCACGCTCCAATCCTTTTTGCACACCCCGCGCCAATAATAAAGAACCTAAAATAACAATCGCTATATAAAGCAAAATCGTGATCCAATTTCCGTTGGCTACAGAGTTCCAAAATTGATGAAGGTAGTCCGGATTTTCGATCAAACGTGATTTCAGCGATTGCCCATCAAATATATTTGATACCGAAAAACTAAAATAGCGCAAGGCCCAGGCAGTAACGACAGAATAATAAAAGGCAATACCCAAAGTACAAATGGTTATAAAAAACCCCATGAAAGTGAAGGGTTTTCCAGCAAGCATGGTAAAAGATCCGATAACACCTTTTTTATACTTCTTTCCAATTGAGAATTCTGCCAAGAGTAAAGGAATCGACCAAATAAGTAAAAAGAAAATCCAAAGCAATAAGAAAGCACCCCCATACTGGCCAGCCAGTCTAGGGAATCGCCAAAGATTTCCTGCTCCGATAGCCATACCTAATGAAGCCAGGATAATACCCCATCGATTACTGAATTGTTCTACTTGTTTCACACCTTTTTATTTAGAACTTAGGATAGGGAATTTAATATAAAATTATGAGACAAATCGTTAAATTTTTAATTATCAAAAATTGATAATGACTTAACCTATAGATTATTTTTTGAATTGAGGTATCATCTAAATAAAGATTTAAGCTAGTGACAAACCTCAAATCAATCATTACTGCAGTAAATACAATGTTTTAAAATGTTAAATAACGTTAAATCACTTCATTAAATTAAATTTAGTTGTAGTCACAACTAAATTAGTATAATTTGCGTCAAATTAAAAAATGAATAAAGAAGATTTCTTTCCGCAGTTCGAACAACTCCTATTGCCCTGGCTTGGGCGAGCGATGAAATCCTTCGATTTTCATTTGGCTGATGAGTTGGCGCATGCTGGAATAACTTTAAGTAAGCACCAAATCATACTCCTACGTATATTGAGCTTGAAAGACGGGATACCACAAAATGATTTGGCCTTCATTACTGATAGAGATAAAACCTCATTGACCCGCCTTATTTCAAATATGGAGCGTAAAGGCCTCGTGAAGCGTAAAACCTGTGACTCAGACAAAAGAGTCAATAATATTTTTATTACTCAAAAAGGTTTAGAGGAAGCAAAAATGGCGTTTCCTCTCATCATTGATGAAATTGATAAAATTCAACAGAAAATAAACGCTAAGGAGATCAAAACCACCATTAAAGTTTTAAAACAAATAATCACATTTACTGACCGAAAAGAGCTTCCGCTCATAATACTGAAATAAAATGAGACAAATAACTATCGTATTGGGAATAATCATCTTCGTCGGATCCATCTTCGGAGCTCAAAAGATTGTTTCAAGTAAAAAAAGCAATAAATCCAAAGAAAATAAAGTCATCCCTTTGGCTTTTGTAAAAACAGTCGAGAATAATACCATTCCCATCTCCATCAGAGAGCAAGGCAGATTATTTGCCAAGAAAAGAATGAACTTATATGCTGAAGTTCAAGGTATCATGAGAGTCAGACCGAAAGAATTCAAACCGGGTGTATCTTTTGAAAAAGGCGAGGTCATGATTGAAATGGCCAATGATGCCTACTATGCCAACCTTCAAGCTCAAAAAAGTGTGCTTCAAAACCTGATCACCAGCATCTTACCTGATCTTCGTCTTGATTATCCAAATGCGTATGACAAATGGGTCAAATATCTGAATAAATTTGAAATAAGTCAAGCTTTACAAAAGCTCCCAAAGACCTCTTCTGATCAAGAAAAGTTTTTTATCACAGGAAAAAATATCTATACGACTTATTACAATACTAAAAATCTAGAATTGATCTATCAGAAACACCTCATTAGAGCTCCATTCAAGGGTGTATTGACGTCCGCTCAAGTAGACGCAGGGACCGTTATTCGTACAGGTCAGCTACTGGGTGAATTCATTGATCCTTCCCAATATGAGATGCAAGTTGATATTAGCAAAAACACCATTTCGGCTATTCGTATTGGTGAACAAGTGCTGGTTTATTCACCCGATAATAAAAGTCAATCTTACACAGGAACGATCATTAGAATTAATGGGAAAATTGATCAAGCGACACAAACTGTCAAAGCTTTTATATTATTAAAAGAGCCTAATTTAAAAGAAGGGATGTATCTCGAGGCTATCATTCCCATCCAAGAGATTGAAAATGCATTAGAAATCAACCGATCACTCCTGGTGAATCAAAATAATCTTTTTGTTGTCAAAGACAGTATCTTAACCCTGTTACCCATCAATATCCTACACAAAGGTGAAAAAAACGTGATTGTAAATGGACTCATAGATGGTATGCTCATGGTAGATCGTTCGATTCCTAATGCTTACCAAGGTATGAAAGTAGCCCCTAACGCCATCAAATAAATAGGCATGCGAAAAATTATCAAATATTTTATCAATTATCCTATAGCGGGATGGTTGATCGTTATTGCCTTCACGGTACTTGGCTTGGCTGGAGTAAGTAACTTAAAGTCTTCTTTTTTTCCATTGATAGAAAGTAGGAATATTTCTATCAATGTAATTTATCCAGGTGCATCACCCCAAGAGATGGAGGAAGGCATCGTCTTGAAAATAGAGGATAACCTCAAAGGTATCGTAGGCATAGACCGATTTACTTCTACCTCTCGAGAAAATTCCGCCAATATATTAATAGAGATCCTCAAAGGATATAATATAGATGCGACGCTCTCTGATGTAAAAAATGCAGTAAACAAGATTCCTTCATTCCCCTCGAATATGGAACCTCCGATAATTGCCAAACAAATATTTACTTCAGACGCCATTAGTATTGTTCTAAGTGGAGAAAACATCCCCTTAATGAGTTTAAAGTCATTTGGCCGAAAGGTAGAAGATGATTTAAGAAGTTTTGAAGGTATCTCTCAAATAAACGTTTCAGGGTATCCTGATGAAGAGATAGAGATTTCCTTGAACGAAGACAAAATGCGAGCCTATCAATTGACTTTTCAAGAAGTCGCCGCTGCAGTAACCTCTACCAATATTCTAGTTACTGGAGGCTCTATAAAAACCTCTCAGGAGGAATACCTCATTCGTGTCAGTAATCGAAAATATTATGGGGACGAATTTGATCAAATCGTTTTAAAAAGCAATGAGAATGGTAAATTGATCAGGCTACAGGACATTGCAACTATCAGCGACAAATGGTCTGAGTCTCCAGATAGATCTTATTTCAATGGTAAACCCTCCGTCCAATTGAATATAAAAGCAACGATATCTGAAGATTTGATAGAAGTAGCCGAAAATGTAAAAGCCTATGTAACCGAATTTAATGCAAACAATGATAATCTTCAGCTGGCCATCATTAGTGATCGATCGGTAGTAGTCGTAGAACGTATTAATTTACTCTTGAAAAATGCTCTCCAGGGAATCACCCTTGTACTTATTTTTCTAGCCCTTTTTCTCAAACCAAGACTCGCTTTTTGGGTCGCTTTTGGTTTACCCTTTGCCTTTTTAGGCATGTTTATATTTGCTGGATTCTTCAATGTAACGATCAATATTGTTTCCTTGTTTGGCATGATCATCGTAATTGGTATTTTAGTAGACGATGGCATCGTTATTTCAGAAAACATCTACCACCATTATGAAAAAGGTAAATCTCGAATGCAAGCGGCCATTGATGGTACCATGGAAGTTCTACCCGCCATTACCTCTGCTATTCTTACCACCCTAGTTGCCTTCTCGTCTTTCTTTTTTTTAGAAGGTAGGATTGGAGAGTTTTTTGGAGAAACGGCTACGATTGTTATTCTCACTTTGGGATTGTCGCTAATTGAGGCTTTGATTATTCTGCCTTCACACATATCGCATTCAAAATCCTTGACCAAAGCTCAAAAAACTTATTGGTTCAATGCCTATGCAGATCAATTTATGTCATGGATGCGTGACAATATTTATGCCCCGACACTGAGCTTTTATTTAAAAAATAAAGTCTTAGGATTTGGTATCACCTTGGCTTTACTTGTATTGACCTTAGGTTCTATGGGCGGAGGAATCATTAAGTTTTCGTTTTTTCCACAGATAGCTAGCGATCGAATCCAAATTAGTTTGAAGATGCCTCAAGGAACTAATGAATCCGTCGCAGATTCAATCATTGCTCATATTGAAAATCAAGCCTGGATCATAAACGACTCGCTTTCCGAAATTCAAACTGGAAATTTATCGGTCGTTCAAAATATCATCCGCCGCGTAGGTCCAGGGACTTCAGTGGCCTCTTTGACCATCAACCTACTCTCAGGGGAAGCGCGAGATGCGCCCGCTTATTTGGTCTCAGCCGCCATCAGTAAAAAAGTAGGTAGCGTAGATGGGGCTGAGACATTAATTTATGGCTCTGGAAATTATTTTGGTGGTAGGCCCATCTCAGTATCTTTATTGAGCAATAACACGCAAGAGTTAAAACAAGCCAAACTACTGGTCAAAGCGTATTTAAAGGAAAATAACTTGCTCAAAGACGTCGAAGATAATGATCCCGCAGGAATAAAGGAGATAAAGCTTGAGCTTAAGGAAAATGGTTATGCCATGGGCTTCCGTCTCAACACCCTCATAAGCCAAGTACGATCTGGCTTCTTTGGATATCAAGCCCAACGATTTCAAAGAAGAAGAGATGAAATCAAGGTTTGGGTACGTTACGACAAAGATACCCGGTCTTCTATCACCAGCCTCGAGGAAATGCGCGTAGTGAGTCCTTTAGGGGTACGTGTGCCCTTAAGAGAAGTTGCCAATTATAAAATACAAAGAGGCGAGATTTCCATCAATCACCTCAATGGAGATCGAGAAATAAGAATTGATGCGGATCTTAAAAATCCAAAAACCAGTGCTACGGAGATCATACAAGAAATTAAAACAGAAATATTACCTATAATCAACGCACAGTATCCAAGTGTCACCGCCTCATTTGATGGTCAAAGTAGAGATGCCAATAAAACCACATCATCGGCTGCCGCGACAATGCCCATAGTCTTTTTCATGATTTTTGCCATTATTGCTTTTACCTATCGTTCGATAAGTCAGCCCCTACTGCTCATGGTGATGATTCCGTTCAGCCTTATTGGCGTAGCCTGGGGCCACTGGCTACATGGCTTTCCCATTAATATTTCTTCCTTTTTAGGTATAATTGCCCTTATCGGAATTGTTGTGAATGATGGTTTGGTGTTGATTGGTAAATTTAATAGCAACCTCAAAATAGGCATGAAGTTCGATGATGCGCTATTGGCTGCCGGAAAATCTAGATTTCGTCCTATTTTCTTAACTTCTATAACTACTGTAGCTGGTTTAGGACCCCTTATTTTTGAAAAAAGCTTACAAGCCCAATTCCTGATACCTA
>TARA_B110000483_G_scaffold54085_2_pt1 | contig 15864 bp, 15 predicted proteins | sample TARA_B110000483 | Tara Oceans TARA_B110000483 (sample SAMEA4398176) | marine metagenome | biome: Polar Biome; feature: [SRF] surface water layer (ENVO:00010504); material: water (ENVO:00002006), including particulate matter (ENVO:01000060) such as... | depth 5 m
ATTAAACTTAAATGTTTTTTTTGGAGAGATAAGACTAAAAGACTTAATTGTAATCCCAGATTGGAAAGCTAAAGTTGAAGAATGCATAAAGGAAAATTTAAATGATTTAATATCATTAGATCAAGTCTCCCTTAAAGCACCAATCCCAATACCTACTTCATTTAGAGATGCTTATGCATTTAGACAACATGTTGAAACCTCTAGAAGAAACAGAGGAGTTGATATGATTAAAGAATTTGATGATTTTCCTGTTTTTTATTTCAGCAACCACAATGCGATTTATGGTCCAAATGAAGATATCAAATGTATGCCAGAGCACTTTGAAAAATTAGACTATGAGCTTGAATTTGCAATAGTAATTGGAAAAGAAGGAGAAAACATAAGCGCAAAAAACGCGAGTGAATACATTGCTGGATATATGATATTAAACGATATCAGTGCAAGAGGTTTACAAATGAAAGAAATGAAGCTAAATTTAGGACCGGCAAAAGGAAAAGATTTTGCTTCAGTTTTAGGTCCATATTTAGTGACTCCAGATGAATTAGAAAAAAATATCGTTTCAAAAAATGATCTTGGAACAAAATTTGATTTAAAAATGAGTTGTTATGTAAATGGACACTTATTATCATCTGGAAACACAAAAGAAATGTATTGGTCATTTGAACAAATTATAGAAAGAATATCATACGGAGTAAAATTATTTCCAGGAGATATAATTGGCTCTGGAACTGTAGGGACAGGCTGTCTTTTAGAAATTAATGGGACAAATAAACTAGCGAATCTTAACTACAAAGAGCAATGGTTAAAAAATGGAGATATTATTAGTATGAAAATAGATCAATTAGGTATGATTGAGAATAAAATAATACGTAAATAAACTAATAACTATGAGAGAAATAGATATTAAAGAACTAGAAACAAAAGAATTATATCAATATTTAACATCTTCAATTACTCCAAGACCAATCGCACTAGTTAGTACAATAAATGAAAAGGGGGGTAGTAATCTAAGTCCATATTCTTTTTTCAATGTTTTTTCAATCAGACCTCCAATCTTAATTTTCTCACCAGTGAATAGAACAATTGATAACACAAAAAAAGATACATTAATTAATATTTCAAAAAATAAAGAGTGTGTAATCGGTCTTGTAACAGAAAATATTGCTCAACAGGTATCTTTAGCCTCTAGTAATTTTCCATCTGAGGATGATGAATTTATGAAAGCAGGATTATCTAAGCAGAGAGCAACAGCTGTATCACCTTCTCTCATAAAAGATTCTCCAATAAATTTTGAATGTAAGGTAAATAGTATCATTGAGCTAGGTCAAGAAGGAGGGTCAGGAAATCTAGTGATCTGTGAGGTTTTAAAAATACATATTGATGAAAAATTATTTGATAGTCAAAATAATATTGATCCTTTAAAATTAAAAATAGTTTCTCGACTCGGGGGTAGCTGGTATGGAAAAACAAATCAAGAAAGTTTGTATAAAATGTCAAAACCAATTTCTAAAATTGGAATTGGGTTTGATCATCTTCCTGTAAATATTAAAAACAGTAGTATACTTAGTGGAGCAGACTTAGCAGCATTAGCTTCAGTTGAAAAAATTCCAAACAAAAAAAATACAACATCAATAGAGAAAAACACTAAAGAAAAACATATTTTAGCAAAAAAATTAATTTCTGAAGGAGAAATAAAGTCAGCTTGGCAAGAATTATTATAACTAAACACTAAACAACATGGCATTTGAATTACCAAAACTACAATTTGCATACAATGCATTAGAACCAAATATTGATGGCAATACTATGGAGATCCATCACTCAAAACATCACCAGGGATATACAAACAATCTAAACAACGCAATTTCTGGCAGTGAATTAGAGGGGAAATCTATAGAAGAAATTTGTAAAACTCCAAATTTAAGCGCTGCAGTGAGGAATAATGGTGGTGGTTTTTTTAATCACAGACTCTTTTGGGATATTATGTCTCCAGAGGGAGGCGGGGTTCCAGCAAATAAAGTTGGTACTGCAATAAATAACACATTTGGAGATTTTGAATCTTTTAAAAATGATTTTTCAAAAGCTGCGGCTACTAGATTTGGTTCTGGATGGGCTTGGTTATGTGTTAGTAATGGGAAACTATCGATTTGCTCAACTGCAAACCAAGACAACCCACTTATGCAAGAAGGGTGTGGAGGGACTCCTATCTTATGTCTTGATGTGTGGGAGCATGCTTATTACCTAAACTATCAAAACAGAAGACCAGACTATATTAATGCATTTTTTAATATAATTAATTGGGATAAAGTTAACGAGCTATATTTAGAAGCTTTATAATATTTTTTTAAATTTGCCAATCTAAAATTAAACAAAAATGAAAATGAAAAATTTATTCACATTAATAACACTAATTAGTTTCTTAGTTTTTTCTAATACTTCTGCCTTCTCTCAAGATAACGATTCAATATCAACTGAATCTGTTGAAATGGACTCAGTAGATAACGAAGAAATTAATCAAGTTGAAAATGTAGTAAGTGAGGTTGCAGAAACTGCATCTTTTCACCAAATTATTAAGCAAAAATTTATTGAAGGAGGTCCTGGTTTTATGGGTATCGTACTTCTATGTTTAATTTTAGGTCTAGCATTAGCAATTGAACGTATCATTTATTTAAACATGGCTACAACTGACACAGACAAACTTCTTAATGATGTAGAAAGCGCTATTAATAATGGTGGTTTAGATGCGGCAAAAGAAGTTTGCAGAAACACAAACGGGCCAGTTGCCTCAATTTTTTATCAAGGACTAGATAGGTCAGATGAAGGAGTTGACATGGTAGAAAAATCAATTATTGCTTACGGAAGCGTTCAAATGGGTCTACTTGAAAAAGGTTTATCATGGATTTCATTGTTTATTGCACTCGCACCAATGCTTGGTTTTATGGGGACAGTAATAGGGATGATTGGCGCCTTTGATGCTATCGAGGCGGCAGGAGATATATCTCCTTCTCTAGTGGCAGGAGGTATTAAGGTGGCTCTACTTACAACTGTTTTTGGATTAATTGTTGCGATGATACTTCAAATATTTTACAATTATTTAATTGCCAAGGTAGACTCTATTACCAATTCTATGGAAGATGCTTCAATCTCATTAATCGACTTATTAGTTAAAAATAAATAAAAATGGATAGCATAATCAATATTGGAATTATTTTAACTTATGTTATGGTTGGTGTTGCTACATTAACAACTGTTTTATTTGGATTAAAAAAAATGTTGTCTAATACAAAAAATGCTAAAAAAACATTGTATACAATTGGTGGTTTAATTTTAGTGTGTATTATCTCATATATTCTTGCTTCGGGAGATGTGTTATCATCATATGAAAAATATGATATTAGTTCTTCTCAATCAAAAAATGTGGGAATGGGCTTAGTAATGTTTTATATACTTGCAGCAGGCGCTATCACTTCAGTTTTATTTGCAGAACTTTCAAAAGTATTTAAAAAATAATGGCTAGTAAAAGAAGAGGTCTTCCAGAAATCAATGCGGGTTCGATGGCGGATATCGCTTTTCTTTTATTGATTTTTTTCTTAGTTACAACTACAATGGATGTAGATACAGGGATTTCAAGAAAATTACCTCCAATGCCTGAAGAGGATCAACCAGAAGATGATTCCCAAATTAATGCTAAAAATATATATGTCGTATTAATTAACTCTAATAATCAACTTCTTGTTGAAGGTGAATTAATGGACATCTCTCAGCTTAAAGAGGGCGCCAAAAGATTCATCAATAATAATGGTGTTAGAGAAGATCTTTCAGAGAATCCTGAAAAAGCAATCATATCATTACAAAATGACAGAGGAACTGCTTACAAAACATATATTAGAGTTCAAAATGAATTGGCTTCAGCATATAATGAGTTGAGGAATGAAAGTGCATTAGAAAAATTTGGAGAAAGATTTATTGACCTCAATAAATCTCAACAAAAAGAAATTAAAAAATTATTTCCTCAGAAAATATCTGAGGCTGAACCAAAAAATATTGGAGGAGATTCATAATGAGTAAATTCAAAAAAAACGGAAGCAAGGGAATGCCTGCAATATCAACAGCATCTTTACCTGATATTGTATTCATGCTACTATTCTTTTTTATGGTAACAACCGTAATGAGAGAAACTACACTATTTGTAAGTGTTGTAACACCAAAAGCAACAGAGATAAAGAAAATGGAAAAAAAATCTTTAGTCAGCTATGTCTACATAGGTTCTCCTGTTAAAAGAATGCAGACTTCATATGGAACAGCAGCAAGAATACAACTTAATGATGCATTTGCAGAAGTAAGTGAAATACAAGAATTTATTGCTACAGAACGAGAAGCAAAAGATGAAAAAGAAATTCCTTATATGACTACATCAATCAAAGCTGATGAAACAGTTAAGATGGGTATTATAACAGATGTTAAACAAGAACTTAGAAAGGCTAATGCTCTAAAGATTAATTATTCTACTAGAAAAGGAACATACTAAATATCCTTCTTTTCTAAATCAATTTTTTTTATAAAAAGGTAAAATAATACTGTCACTGCAATTAAACTCAAAGCTGCCTGATCCCACCTCACAAATTTCTCTAGATTAAGTAAATCAAAACTTATTTTATTATTTAATGCAGGGTAACTAAGAATTACAATTAAAGCATTGTTGATAAAATGAGCAATTATTGGAATCCAAATATTGGATGAGAAATAAAACATCAAGCCTAAAACAGATCCTAAAATAAATCTAGGCAAAACACCCTCAAACTGCATGTGAACAACACTAAATAAAAGTGCAGTAAAAAAAATTGACAAATAAGGTTTCTTGGAAAAACTAATTATTTTCTTTTGCAAAAAACCTCTAAAAACCAACTCTTCTCCAAGAGCAGGTAAAATGGCTAATACTAACAAATTGACTATTAAATCTACAGATGAATTCATAACTAAAAAAGCTTTAGTAATTGCGTAAATATTTTGATCATAAAACATTAACCATTTAGGAATATCAATACTTTGATTTAAGAAAAATGTAAAACTGACAAATGGATTAATTAAAATCATAATAGCAACAACTAGAATAATTACTTGTCTACTAATTTTATGATTTGAAAAAATATTTTCTGCTGACAAATACGCATAAAAAAATGGGGGTAAAATAAAAAGACCTAAACAACTAAAAAGTTGGATAAATTTCAATGCATTAATTACTGACTGATTATAATCATGATCAACAATAATTGATAATGAAGAATACTCAACATCAAAGAAGAAGGGTAAAAGAAAAATAGATAAAACAGTACACACTATAAATGAAACAAGTGTGATAAATAAATAAGTAATAATTTGTCTAGACAATATATTATTGCTTAAGAATTTTTTTAAAATCATATATTAGTATTTTTGCAAACAATTATGAGTGTAAAGATAGGAAATATAGATATAGGAGAGTTCCCGCTTTTATTAGCTCCAATGGAAGATGTAAGTGACCCTCCATTTAGAGCTTTATGTAAAGAAAATGGCGCGGATGTTATGTATACTGAGTTTATTTCCTCTGAAGGGTTAATAAGAGATGCTTTTAAAAGCACACAGAAATTAGATATTTATGATTTTGAAAGACCGATAGGTATTCAAATATTTGGTAATGATATTGATTCAATGCGTCTAGCTACTGAGATTTGTGCTAAAGAAAACCCTGAATTTATTGATATAAATTATGGCTGTCCAGTTAAGAAAGTAGCAAATAAAGGAGCTGGAGCTGGAATACTAAAAGATATTCCAAAAATGATTGCAATGACAAAAGAGATAGTGAATTCAACATCAATTCCTGTTACTGTAAAAACTAGACTTGGATGGGATGAAGAGACAAAATATATTGTTGAAGTAGCTGAGAGATTGCAAGATATTGGAATACAAGCTATTTCAATTCACGGAAGAACTCGTAAACAAATGTACAAAGGGGAGGCTGATTGGACTTTAATAGGTGATGTTAAAAACAATCCTCGTATGAAAATACCTGTTTTTGGTAATGGCGATATAAATTCTCCAGAAAAAGTTCAAGAAGTTAGAAACAGATATGGTATTGATGGGGTTATGATAGGCAGAGGCGCTATTGGATACCCTTGGATATTTAATGAAATTAAACATTTTCTTAAAACATCATCGCACCTACCCAAGCCTGGAATTAAAGAGCGCGTCAGAGTTTGTAAACAACATTTAAATCACTCAATTGAATGGAAAGGTGAAAGATTAGGTATAGTTGAAATGAAACGACATTATAGTAATTATTTTAGAGCAATCCCAAATTTTAAAGAGTATAGAACCAATATGGTAACATCTAACTCTAAAGAAGAAGTAATAAGTATCTTAAATAATGTAAGAGAGAAATTTCAATTAATTGAATTTTAACTTTTTGCAAGTTTAATATTTTGTACTGGTATTAAAACAGATAGAAACCCTACTATCAATACAGTCCCAAATACAAAAAAAACATCTAAAATTTTAATAAGTACTGGGTAAGAATTAATGACAAAACTCCCTTCTCCCATAGTTATAACTCCAAATTTTAATTGAATAAAAGAAAGAATAAGTCCAAAAAACAAACCAATCAGTGTACCTGACAAAACAGTAATAAACCCTTTATAATAAAAGACACTCTTTATTGAGCTATTTGTCATTCCTACGCTTTGAAGAAGATGAATTGAAGTTTTTTTCTCCGTAATTAACATTGTTAGAGATCCAATAATATTAAATGAAGAAATTACAAGAATAAATAAGAGAATTAATAAAACAGCGAGTTTCTCACTATTCATAATTTTATATAAAAATTCTTGTTGCTCGTATCTAGTTTGAACTTTATAATCAATTCCTAACTTTTGTTGCAGATCTAATTTTGTTTTTATTGATTGATTCTTATCCTTTAAAATTATATCAATTGAAGATACTATATCTTTCTTATCAAGAAGATCTTGAACAAATAACAAAGGAGAAATTAAATACTCCGAATCGATGTCCTGTTGAACTCCAAAAACACCAATAGGAATAAGATTTTTTTGAGCAAAAGAACTCTCAACATTTAAAAGATGATTTTTCTTTCGATTAGGGATTAATACAGTGATCTGGTCAAACAAAGAGCCTAGACTTAAAGACAAATAATAAGCGACGCCTCTCCCAACTACGGTGACATTAGATTGATCTGAGTTTTTAAAATAATTACCATCAACAATTATAGAATCAAAATTAGTTATTTTCTGATACAGTGAATCGACACCTTTAATAGTTGCTATATATTCTTTTGAATTGTATTTTAACAAAACCTTTTCTTCTAAAGTTTTAGAGAAAGCTTCAATGTTCTCATTTAACTCTAAAGAGCTTATAACATAGTCCTGATGAAATGTTTTACCGACATTAGAGGTAATCTTAAGATGAGGGTCAAAAACACTATACATGTCTAATACTAATTTCTCAAATCCATTAAAAACAGAAAGAACAAGAATTAATGCTGTAGCACCAATAGCAATAGCAAATTGAGATATCCTGGAAACCATATTTACTGAACTTAATTTATTTTTTGAAAAAAAATATCTTTTAGCAATAAATAGAGGTAAATTCATTTAGGAACTATTTCTTTAATAGTCGATCAATTTCCTCAGCATAGTCGGCTGAGTCATCAATATAAAAATTTAATTCAGGTACAATTCGCAGCTGATTTTTAACAACTAATGCTAAACTTTTACGTATTAATTTACTATGAATTTTCACTTTTTTAATAGTGTCTTCAGGGTCTAATACAGGAAACATGCTTAGAAAAACATTTGCATAAGCTAAGTCAGGAGATATCCTTACTGATGTAACACTTACTAATACTGAGCCAATAAAATTCTTTGATTCTTTATTGAAAATTTGGGAAAGTTCCTTTTGAATTAATCTAGAAACTTTTTTTTGTCTTGTTGATTCCATATTTAACAAAAATAAACAATCCTTTGTTATATTTGCCTTATGAGTAATATGCTTAGTATTCTTAAATATATCAAACCATATACCACATATGTTATATTTAATGTTTTCTCCAATATACTTTCAATTCTATTTTCATTATTTTCTTTAACAATGGTTATTCCTTTTCTTGGAATTCTTTTTGGCACACAAGAAAAAGTCTATCAAGCACAAGAACTAAATTTCACACTTTTATCAATAAAAGAAAATTTTTATTTTCTCGTATCTTCTACAATTGAAGATAAGGGAAAAGTTGAGGCTTTAATGCTTATTTGTTTACTTGTTTTAGTAATGTTTTTACTCAAAAATTTATTTAGATACATTGCTTTATATTTTCTTAGTCCAATCAGAAACGGTATAATATACGATATGAGAATGGAGCTTCAAGAGAAAATTATCTCACTTCCTTTAGCATATTTTACTGAACAGAAAAAAGGAGACTTAACATCCAGAATGACATCAGATTTGGTAGAAATTGAATGGTCAATAATGGGTGTAATAGAGATGATTTTTAAAGACCCTATTAATATATTTATATTTCTAATTACATTAATAGTTATAAGCCCTGAACTTACACTCTTTGTAGTTATCTTATTTCCTGTTGCAGGAATACTAATTGGATACATTGGGAAGAGCTTAAAAAGTGCTTCTAAAAAAGGGCAATCAAAAATGGGTGAAATCATGTCATTAATTGATGAAAATATTTATGGAATTAAAATTATAAAATCATTTAATGCTGAACAAGACTTTAATAAAAAATTCAAAGTGATTAGTAATGATTATAAAAATATAATGACTACAATTCTAAGAAAAAAAGATCTTGCCTCTCCAATGAGTGAATTTTTAAGCACAATAGTTATGGTTATCGTAATGTGGTTTGGGGGTCAGCTGGTGTTAAGTCAAGATGCTGCTCTATCTGCAGAAGAGTTTATTGCATATATTCTGATTTTTTCACAAATCATCCCTCCTGCTAAATCACTTACCAGCTCATATTACTATATTCAAAAAGGTAGCGCTGCTTCTGAAAGAGTTTTTGAAGTGCTCGAAGCCAAGAACACAATTACTGATGATAAAAATGCTGTCACAATTAATAAAATTGAGGAAGAAATAAAATTTAACATACCATTTTTTAAATATGAAAATACACAGATTCTAAATAATATTTTATTTTCAATTAAAAAAGGAGAAAAAGTTGCTTTAGTAGGAAAGTCAGGAAGCGGGAAATCAACTATTGCTGACTTATTAGCAAGATTTTATGATTTAGAAAATGGTCAAATTACAATAGATAAAATAAATATTAAAAAAATAAAGATAATATCTCTTAGATCTTTAATGGGAATAGTCAACCAAGAATCAATTTTATTTAATGATACTATTTTTAATAATATAAAAATTGGCAATATAAATGCCAGCGAAAATGAAGTAATTGAAGCTGCTAGAAATGCAAATGCTCATGATTTTATTGTTGAGTGTGAAAAAGGATATCAAACTAATATTGGGAACCTTGGCGAAAAGCTTTCAGGAGGTCAAAAGCAGAGAATTAGTATTGCAAGAGCGATTCTTAAAAATCCAGAAATTTTAATTCTAGATGAAGCAACTTCATCTCTAGATTCTAAATCAGAAAAGTTAGTTCAAGATGCTATTTTAAAATTAATGAAAAATAGAACAACGCTTGTAATAGCCCACAGACTTTCAACAATTATTGATGCAGATAAAATTATAGTACTTGAAAAAGGTAATGTGATTGCGATGGGAAAGCATAATGATCTAATAGAACAAAACCCTCACTACAAAAGTCTATATGACTTACAACTTTTAAGTTAGTATAGGAAATTGTTATAAGGATACCTCTTTATATGTAATTCTTTAACTCTCGAATATAACCTCTCCCTTAATTGCTCAAAATTTGTTTTATTTAGTGCTGAAATAAATAAACTTTCTGAATCAAGGTTCGCCATCCATGACTTTTTTAAATCTTCCAGAGATAAATTCTCTTTTAAAACATCAGTCAAATCATCATCATCTTTTTGGATATAAGTATAAGCATCAATTTTGTTAAAAATAATTAGCATAGGCTTATTACTTGCTCCAATTTCAGCAATTGTACTATTAACTATTTTAATTTGATCTTCAAAGTTTGGATTAGAAATATCCACAACATGAATAAGCAAGTCTGATTCTCTAACTTCATCTAATGTTGACTTAAATGATTCAACTAGCTGGTGAGGTAATTTTCTGATAAAACCAACAGTATCAGACAATAAAAATGGTAAATTTTCAACTACTACTTTTCGCACAGTTGTATCCAGCGTTGCAAAAAGTTTATTTTCTGCAAAAATATCTGATTTTGCAAGCTTATTCATTAAAGTAGATTTACCTGTATTTGTATAGCCAACTAATGCAACTCTAATCATATCTGCCCTACCCTTTCTTCTGGTAAAACTTTGTTTATCTATTTTGTCAAGCTTTTTCTTTAAAAGAGCAATTTTATCTTTTATTATCCTTCTGTCTGATTCAATTTGAGTTTCCCCAGGACCCCTCATTCCAATACCACCTTTTTGTCTCTCAAGATGTGTCCACATTCCAGTAAGTCTGGGAAGTAAATATTCATATTGGGCAAGCTCTACTTGTGTTCGAGCTTGGGCAGTTTGTGCGCGTGAAGCAAAAATGTCAAGAATCAGATTACTTCTATCAATAATCTTGCAATTCTCAAATATTTTTTGAATATTTCTTATCTGAGAAGGGCTAAGGTCATCATCAAAAATAATTAATTCAATACATTCCTCTTCTGCATAAACTCTAACCTCTTCAATCTTACCTTTTCCTAAAAAGGTTGTAGTGTCAGGATGCTTAAGTCTTTGAGTGAAATTTCTTATAGGTTGTGCCCCTGCTGTCTTAGCTAAAAAAGCTAACTCATCTAAATATTCATAAACCTTTTCAGGGGTAGTATCTGGAGTGATTAAGCCAATTAAAATTGCTTTCTCCTTCATAGTTTATGTATTGAACTAATTATGATTTCTTTCTATTGGCAATAAAACTCTTTACAAATGTAATCATTGCTAAAAAAGAAGTTAAGCTCATTGCAATAACTCTAAACAATCCAGCTCCTCCTTGCTCTATAGAAATAGGAAGTCTTTTTCCAACTAGTGCAATGAAAATTAATAAAGTCACGACAACAGCAATATGAGCAACTAATTTACTATTATTTTTAACACCCTTATGACACAATAATAAAACAAACCCAAAAACAACAGGTATTAAAGCGGTCCAGTGCTCAAATGAGGTAATAACAGATAAATCATAATCACTAACATCAAAATAACCCCATAATCCAACGGTTATTAATGTTAAACTATTTAACAAATTAGATTGTTCAGTTTTCATAAAAAATATTTAAATTAATATTATTTCTTAGCGCAAAGAAACAAATAAAACTAATAAAAAATTGGTATTTTCACGACTTTATAATTATACATGAGAATATATATTACAATAATATTTTTACTACTAATCAATTTTGCTGATGCACAAAAAATATTTCCTATTGATGGAGTTGAAGAAACATTCAAACCAGTTTTTGCACTAACAAATGCCACCATATTTACATCATATAATAAAGTTATAAAAAATGGGGTTTTATTAATTAAGGATAATATTATTATAGGCGTGGATAGTAATTTGAATATTCCTAAAGGAGCTATTGTTTATGACCTTAAAGGAGATTATATTTATCCTGGATTTATAGATCTATTTAGTGACTATGGAATTGACAAGTCAAAAATTAACCATAATAATAACACTAACAAAGATGCGTACCACTGGAATCAAGCAATTCATCCTGAATTTAGTACTGCTAAAATATTTGTTTCAGATTCTGAAAACGCTAAAAAATATTTAAATAATGGATTTACTTCTGTTTTAACTCATTATCAAGATGGTATATTTAGAGGTACAGGATCATTGGTAAACCTGACTAATAAGCAAGGAGATGAAAATATTATTTTAAATAAAGGGGCAACATTCTATTCATTTAGTAAAGGGACTTCAAAACAGAGATACCCAACATCGAGAATGGGTAGTATTGCGTTAATTAGGCAGACACTTTTAGATTCTGAATGGTATAGCAACAATAATCGTAAAGCAAATATTTCTTTTGATTCTTTTAATAAAACCAATTTACTTCCTAAGATTTTTGATATTAAAACTGTTTTAAATTATTCAAGATTATATAAAATTTCGGATGAATTTGAAATAGATTTTATTGCTAAAGGCTCAGGAGATGAGTTTGTAATAATTGATGAAATAATAAAAACTAAATTTCCATTAATTGTCCCAATTAATTTCCCTAAAACATACGATGTAACAAATCCTGATGATGCTCAAGAAATAAGTTTAAGTAATCTAAAAAAATGGGAGACTGCTCCATATAATCTTAAAATACTTAATGATAATAATATCGAGTTTTGTATTACTTCTTCAGACTTGCTTGATAAGAAAGATTTTATCACCAATCTTCGTTTAGCAATTAAGAAAGGTTTACCTCAAGACATTGCATTAAAATCTCTAACATCAACTCCAGCTCAGCTTCTTGGTGTAGAAAACATGCTGGGAAGTTTAGAACAAAATAAACTTGCAAATTTCATTATTTGCTCATCAAATATTTTTGAAGACGGTATAATTTATGAAACTTGGTCTTCAGGTGAAAGACATATTGTAAAAGAAAAAATAAAAAAAGATATTAGAGGGTACTACTCTCTAAATTCAGATGAATATAAAAATTATTTAGTTGAAATTTCTGGCTCAAAAACCAAACCTAAGGTTAAAATAAATCAAATAGATTCTTCTAGCTTTATTACTAAGATTGATAAAAATAAAATCATTATAAGCCATACCAATAAATTTAGATCTTCTTCTAAAATTTATGAAAAAAACATCATTGGTAAATACCAAGATGAAAATGGAGATTTCCATAATTTTGTCATGAGTTTTGATTCAAATTTTGTAACTAAAAAAGAAAATTTTATTCAAAATTTAGATACTATTGTGCCTTCCATTTGGTCTCCAAATAAGTCGTATGGACTAGTTGAAAAACCAAGTGAGGAAAAAATAATTTTTAGAAATGCAACAATATGGACTAATTCAAATTTAGGAGTTATTAAGAACTCTGATGTTGCAATCTACAAAGGAAAAATATTAGCTGTAGGTAAATCTTTAAGTGTTGGAGATATTTTTAAATCTGACACTTTAAATATAAAAATAATTGATGCTAGCAATAAGCATATTGCTTCAGGCATAATAGATGAACATTCACATATTGCCATCAGTGCAGGAGTAAATGAATCGAGTCAAGCAGTAACAGCAGAAGTCAGTATAGCAGATGTTATTAATCCTTTTGATCATAATATTTATAGACAATTAGCAGGTGGGGTGACATCATCACAACTTCTTCATGGATCTGCAAATCCAATTGGGGGTCAATCAGCTTTAATAAAATTACGATGGGGCGCAACAGCTGAAGAAATGAAAATAAAGGATAGCGATGGCTTTATAAAATTTGCATTAGGTGAAAATGTTAAGCAGAGTAATTGGAAAGGAACACGATTTCCTCAAACAAGAATGGGTGTGGAACAAGTTTTTTATGATGCTTTTTATAGAGCAAAAAATTATCAAAAAAATTGGGATAATTACAATAAACTTAGTAGCAGAAAGAAGCGAGCAACCAGCCCGCCAAGAGAAGATTTAGAGCTTAATATTCTTTCTGAGATATTAAATAATAAACGTTTTATTACATGTCACTCTTATGTGGAATCTGAAATAAATATGTTGATGCATGTAGCTGACTCAATGGGTTTTAAAGTAAATACATTTACTCATATTTTAGAGGGATATAAAGTAGCTGACAAATTATATGAGCATGGAGCAGGAGGCTCAACATTCTCTGATTGGTGGGCTTATAAATTTGAAGTAAATGATGCTATTCCTTACAATGCTTCACTTTTAAATAATGCTAAAGTTATTACTGCAATAAATTCTGATGATGCAGAGATGGGAAGACGTTTAAATCAAGAAGCAGCAAAAGCAGTAAAATATGGAGGTTCTAGTGAAGAAGATGCTTGGAAAATGGTAACATTAAATCCAGCTAAACTTTTACACCTAGATAATAGAATGGGCTCAATTGAGACTGGAAAAGATGCAGATATAGTTGTTTGGTCAGACAATCCTCTGTCAATTTATGCAAAGGCTGAAAAAACTTTTATAGATGGACGATGTTATTTTGACATTGATTCAAAAAACGAGATTGAGAATAGAGATAAACTTGAGCGAAACAGAATCATTAGAAAGCTAAGCAAGTCGAAAGATAAAAATAAAATTAAAGTCAAAAGAAAAGAAAAAGAAAAACATTATCACTGTGATACCTTAGATCATGAATAAAAAAAACATTACAATTTTACTTTTATTAATTACTCTTGCCATAAACAGCATTATGGGTCAGAATAATAGTTTGTTTATAGGTGGAATTGCTCACCTAGGAAATGGCAAAAAGATTTCAAATTCTGTTATATCAATTGTTGATGGTAAATTTGATATTGTAGCTGATTTATCAAAAATTAGGATTGATCCAGAAGCTTTTGATACGATCTATAAAATTTACGGCAAGCATGTTTATCCATCATTTATCGTGCCTAATACAACTCTTGGAATCACTGAAATTGGTCAAGTTAAAGCGACTCATGATTTCGATGAAACTGGTAAGGTGAATCCAAATATCAGATCAATTATTGCCTACAATCCTCAATCAAAAATAGTAGAAACAGTGATAACAAACGGTGTCTTACTTGCTCAAGTTACGCCTAACGGAGGTTTAATTTCTGGTCAATCCTCTGTAATGTATCTTAATGGCTGGAATTGGGAAGATGCAGTTTGCAGAGAAGATGATGGAATACATTTACATTGGCCATCTTCTTATTATAATACTGGATGGTGGGCAGAACAAGGAGAAACTAAGAAAAATAAAAAGTATAAAAAAACAATAAAAGAAATACATCAAATTTTTGAGAAATCTTTAGCTTACTCTAAAGGTAATAATATAATGGATCTTAAAATGGAGAGTATGAAAGGTCTTTATAATGGAGCTAAAACATTATATGTACACGCAAACTATGCTAGTGATATTAGTGATGCTATTGATGTGTGCCAACTATATAAAATTAAAAATGTTGTTCTGGTTGGCGCGGAAGACGCATTAAAAGTAAGTGACAAAATAAAAGAAAATAATATTTCAATTATTCTCAATAGAATTCATCGACTTCCTAAAAATGAAGATGAAAATATTTACGCTCCATTTTTACAAGCGAAACAACTTGAAGAACTTGGCATTCTATATTGCTTAAGTTATGAAGGAGACATGGAAGCTATGGGTGCTAGAAACTTACCTTTTACTGCAGGAACTACTGTAGCGTATGGGCTTGACTATGAATCAGCAGTTCAGTCAATTTCTTTAAATGCAGCAAAAATTCTTGGAGTTGATAATAAAATTGGTTCTATTGAGAAAAATAAAGAAGCTACATTTTTTATTTCTGAAGGAGATGCTTTAGATATTAGATCTAATAATGTCACACAAATCTTTATTAAAGGTAAAAGTATAAGTACAGATAATCATCAAAAGCGATTATTTGAAAAATATCGAAAAGACAAATAACTACTTTTCCCAAAATACTTTATGACCGAAACTAATAGAGTTATCTGTCATTTTAATAAAAGAAAGCTTAAGACTCCAAAGAGATAATTTCATATCTTTTGCAATAGGAAAATGATCAATATACAACTGATTATAAAAAG
>TARA_B110000483_G_C18206874_1_pt1 | contig 15845 bp, 10 predicted proteins | sample TARA_B110000483 | Tara Oceans TARA_B110000483 (sample SAMEA4398176) | marine metagenome | biome: Polar Biome; feature: [SRF] surface water layer (ENVO:00010504); material: water (ENVO:00002006), including particulate matter (ENVO:01000060) such as... | depth 5 m
AAAAGAATATTTTCTTTTGCCAAGGGTCTTCACTATTTAAAGTCGGGACATAGACCCGATTTATTGGTGATTGCTATTACCCAAATGGAAAAAGACATTCTAAAAAGGAGATATAAAAAATTAGCTCCCTTTATTCCTGAAATAAGAATACTTCCAGGCCCTATTGAGCTTGTTGAGTCCAAATCATTTTTTGCACAAACTCAGGAATTGACTGTTGAAAGTCTTCTTGCTAGAACTCCCAAAGATCTCGACCCAACTGCAATTAAAGAATTTATTAAAGAAAAAACTATCTTGGTCACAGGTGCTGCGGGCTCCATTGGCTCTGAATTAGTAAGACAGTCTATTAAGTTTGAAGCAACCCATGTCGTTTTAGTTGACCATAGTGAATACAACCTGTACATGATGATGGAGGAGCTAAGCTCAGTTGAAGGTACAAAGTGCACCCCGGTGATGGTTTCAGTTCGAGATCGTTATACACTAGATGACGTATTTAAAGAATACAAGCCTCAAATTGTCATACATGCTGCCGCTTACAAACACGTTCCACTTTGTGAAGCTAATATCCAAGCCGCGGTAAAGAACAATATTATGGGCACCAAAAATGTCATTGACTTGAGTATAGAGCATCATGTTGATGAGGTCGTTTTAGTTTCTACAGATAAGGCTGTCCGCCCTACAAATGTGATGGGAACTACCAAGCGCATTTGTGAGCTATATGCGCAAAACTCAAATGGCCGAAGTAAGACTAAAATTGTGGCTGTTCGCTTTGGTAATGTTCTAGGGTCGAGCGGTTCTGTGATTCCTAAGTTTCGTCAACTCATTGATGAAGGCAAGGACCTGACTGTAACGGACGCAAATATTACTCGCTATTTCATGCTGATTCCAGAGGCTTGCACATTAGTGCTTCAAGCAGGTGCATTGGGTAATGGCGGTGAGATTTTTATACTTGATATGGGTGACCCAATTCGAATAGCAGATCTTGCACAGCGTATGATTGACTTATCAGGTAAACCAAATTTAAAAGTAATTTATACTGGACTCAGGCCTGGTGAAAAACTTTACGAAGAGCTTCTCATAAATGATGCTGAAAGAGAAACTGTTTATGATTCAATTTTAGTAGCTTCTCCTACTCATTATGACTTAGACCAACTCAATCAAGACATTGAAGAGTTGATTGTCTCTGATGATAAATTAGCTCAGCTCAAAAAAATTGTTCCCGAATTCAATCATAAACCAAATTAGATATGAAAGTATTAGTCATTGGTGGTGCAGGCTACATCGGATCTCATGTAGTTAAAGAGTTGATTAAGCATCAGTGTGAAGTTTCAGTCTATGATAATCTTTCAACTGGGTCGCGTTCAAATATTCCTAAATCTGTTGACTTTGTCCTGGGAGATATCCAAGACAAAGAATCATTAACTCACTTTATGGTAAATGAAAGTTTCGATGCAGTGATCCATTTGGCAGCCTTGAAGGCGGCAGGCGAATCAATGATACAGCCTGAAAAGTATTCTCAGGCTAATTTATCTGGCTCAATTAACATTCTAAATGCTATGGTTAAATCAAATTGTAAGAACATTGTTTTTAGTTCAACAGCTGCAGTCTATGGTGCCCCTCAATACCTCCCTATAGATGAAAAACATCAAAAAGATCCGGAGAATTTTTATGGGTATACTAAGTCTGCTGTAGAAGATTTATTTTATTGGTATGGTAAACTCAAAGGGATTTGCTATGCTAAACTTCGTTATTTTAATGCAGCCGGTTATGATGTCGAAGGTGATTTAAAAGGACTTGAACAAAGCCCATCAAATTTAATCCCAGTCGTGATGGAAGTTGCATTAGGTTATCGATCTCACTTGGACATATTTGGTGATGATTATGCGACAAGTGACGGCACTGGGGTGAGAGACTATGTCCATGTGAGTGACCTAGCTGACGCACATTACAAAGCACTATCCTATTTAAATAATAAAAAAAAGCAATTGACTGTGAATCTTGGGACGGGAAATGGTGTGTCGGTTTTAGAAATTATTAAGGTAGCTAGAGAGTTGACTCAGAGAGAAATTCCGTTTCAAATAAAACCAAGAAGAGCGGGTGACCCAGCAGAGGTCTATGCAAGCTCAGCTCTAGCGCTGGAATTACTTGGTTGGGAATCAACTTATAGTGATATTAATACAATAATCCAAACGACATGGGCAGCTTACCAAGCGCATGAAAATAAGATAAAAAACTTATGAATAATACTTGCGATAACTCACGCCAGATTGAATACCCAATGATTCACTTAAAAATAATATTGATACTGTGTTCTTTATCTTTTGCACAAGATTTCCTTATCCCATCACAAAAAGCTTATACCTCTCGTGACGCTCTGATCAACCCTGAAGTATCAAAACGAAATCAACAAATTCACCAAAACAAAAATTTGAACTATTCTTGGGACTGGTGTTCAGACAGAGCTTCAACCATAGATGAAAACTTATCAACTGATGAATCATCTCAATTAACCCAGCCTGATTTTTGTAAGAACAATGCACACATCCAGTTTAAAGACTCTAGTCGAAGCTTGAGCTTTAGACCCATTATAGAAGAGGAATATCGACTCATAGATATCTACGATGATAAAGTGATTTCAACCAATTATGGGGGGACTATCTTAGGCCATATAGACTATTTAAGCTTTTGGGTGGATGCTAGAATATTCTCAGAATCTCATGACAAACAGGATGGATTAAATCGAGGTGAACTGAGTTGGGATAGGGAGTTCATTGATGTTCAAGACGATGACAACGATAACTTGAGTAACAACCTTTCGTTTGTTTCATACGCAAGGTATCGTGCAGCCATGACATTGGATACTCGAGTGGGCAAATTAGGTTTTCGCAGAGAGACGATTCATTGGGGACCGGGAGTTTTTCTCAATCTGAGCTTCAATTATCAAGCGGTGCCATTTAATCATGTGTTTTATCAAGGTGAAATTGGGCCTGTGAGAGTATGGACTCTTTACGGGAAATTATCCAGATCAACTGGTGGTTACTATCAACGTGGACGAGATAGTAAGACCATATATGCCCATAGATATGAGTGGTCGGTCATCCCTAATTTGACTCTAGGAATGACCGAGCAGTTAATTTTATTTAATCAAGATGAGCCTTGGGCATTTGTTCCTATAGTCCCACTTTTTATGGAAAAAGGGCAAGGAGTAGAAGAGGACAATAATGGAAATATGGCTTTTGACATCACTTATAAACTCCCAGGTTGGGCCCTGCTTTATACAGAGTTTTTATTAGACGACATGCAAGAACCATCAAGCCTTTTCGATAATTTCTGGGGAAATCGATGGGCATGGATGGCAGGCATACATCTATCTCCCAAAACACATAAAAGCCTTGGGTTAATCGCAGAATACTCTAGGGTTGAACCTTGGGTCTATACACACTATGACTCACTTACAGCCCAGTCTACTAATGGAGGAGCGGCACTTGGGAACCCTTATGGTCCAAACTCACAAGCGGTAGTGGTCAATCCATATTATCAAATAGCTAATCATTGGTCAATTGGTGCAAAAGCACTTTGGCTTTGGAAAGGTGATGACGCCGGTTCTCATCTTCAGGATGGGACTGAGGAACGTCTTGGCGTCGAAAAAGCAGGTCTAATACAACCCAACCTCAAGCGCTTCCTTCACAATGTAGACGGCCCACAAATAAGCGTCGGACCACAAATTTACTGGAGAGGCTATGGCCTACAAATAGACCTAGAAGCCTCTTGGGGGTCTAATAACGACCAAATTCTCACAAGAATCGCCTATCAATACTAAGCTAGCCCCATACTCCTCCGACATCCATTCATTTTTGTATCTTTGTAGTTAGAAACAATTACCTGATTTCCCACATTATCCGAACCCACTCGAAGGGGTCTCGCGAAGGTAAATCAAATTATCGAAAGTTTTAAAATGTCAGACATTCTTGCACAAGAAAATACAAAAGAAGCATACGCACTGGGTTTAGATATCGGTCGTTCAGTTCAGCAGCTTGCTGGTGAAATTGATATGGCATCGATGATCACTGGGATCCAGACGATCATTAATGGTGAAGAGCCTTTAATGTCTCAAGAAGATTCACGTGCCGTCATTGGTAAAATGCAAGAGCGCATTGAATCTGCTGCTTCAGCTGGAATCATCGAAGAAGGAAGCAAATTCCTTGCTGAGAATATTCAACGTGAAGAAATCACTGCAACAGAGTCAGGTCTTCAATATGAAGTACTTGAAAAAGGCGAAGGCGAATGCCCTGTAGCTGAAAATACTGTTGAAGTTCATTATGAAGGTGCACTTCTTGATGGAACAGTTTTTGATTCTTCTTACCAACGTGGTGAAACAATCTCATTTGGTCTTGGCCAAGTGATCAAAGGTTGGACTGAAGGTCTTCAGCTAATGAATGTAGGATCCAAATACAAATTATATATCCCATCTGACCTTGCTTACGGCCCTCAAGGTGCTGGTGGTGCAATTCCTCCACACGCAACTTTGATCTTTACTGTTGAGCTTATCAGCTTCAAATAGTTTTCAGTCAGCGTCTAATATTTTACAAGCACTTGAGTGATTAAAATTTAGGTTATCTCATCCTGGGATAGCCTTTTTTAATACCTCAAAATTTTGTATGATTTAATCAGTAGTGGAGGGACCATGGATAAAAATTCAAAAATATTCGTAGCAGGTGCTAGAGGCATGGTCGGTTCAGCTATAGTCCGTTCCTTGACCTCTCAAGACTTCTCTCATATTATCACCAAATCCTCACAAGAACTTGATCTTCGGGAGCAACAAACTGTTCGTGATTTTTTTGAATCTGAAAAACCTGAATACGTCTTTTTGGCCGCTGCAAAAGTAGGCGGAATCTTAGCTAATGCAACACGACCGGCTGAGTTTGTCTATGATAACCTTGCTATTCAAAACAACGTCATTGAAGCATCATATCAAAATAGTGTCAAGAAGCTCTTGTTTTTAGGGTCAAGCTGTATCTATCCAAAGCTTGCACCACAACCGATTCAAGAGTCCTCTTTATTAAGCTCAAAGCTAGAGGAAACCAACGAAGCATACGCTATAGCCAAAATCGCAGGACTAAAAATGTGCGAGTATTATCGTACTCAGTATGGCTGCGATTATATCGCTGCCATGCCGACCAACCTCTATGGCCCCAACGATAATTTTGACTTACAAAGTTCACATGTACTTCCAGCGCTTCTAAGGAAATTTCATGAAGCAAAAACTTCGGGTGAATCAGAAGTAGTTGTTTGGGGCACAGGGACTCCATTAAGAGAGTTTCAACATGTAGACGACCTGGCAAATGCACTCATTTACCTGATGAAAAACTATAGTGAATCAACGCATATCAATGTTGGAAGTGAAGAAGAAATTTCCATCCATGATCTAGCTCAGGCTATTCAAGAAGTCGTGGGATTTGAAGGACAAATTATTTTTGATCCAAATAAACCAGATGGTGCGCCAAGGAAAAAAATGGATTCGTCGCGAATGCACAAATTAGGTTGGACTCCAGACATTTCATTGAGTAGTGGAATAAAATCAACTTACCAATGGTTCTTAGAGAACCAAGACAACTTTAAATCAAAACAATAAACGAAAAAACACAACAATCATAAGGACAATCATGACAGAAAAAATATTCAATACCCCACAAGGCGGAGCAAAAGGGATAATCACTATTTTTGCAATTATCTTTGCACTCATCATTGCATTTAAATGTATCGAAACCGTCGAGGCAGGACACGTTAAAGTAGCTACCCTTTTTGGTAAAGCAAAGGTGACTTTGAATGAGGGTTTCCACATCACCAACCCACTATACAAATTCCATACTTTTGATGTAAGACAAAAATCGATCACAATTAAAGACATGTCAGTACCATCTAAAGATCAGTTGACGACTAATTTTGATGTATCTATCCAATACAAAATTATTCGCGAACTTGCTGGGACGATTGTTCAAGAGACAGGTACTTCAGCTCAATTGGTCAATGTTCATTTGACACCTAAATTCAGATCACTGATGAGAGAGATTTCAAAAGGAGTAAACACTGCTGAAGAATTTTACCATAAAGATGTTCAACAGAGAATTCAAGATCAACTAAGAGATGGCCTGATTGAATATTGTGGACCTAAAGGTTTAATGGTTCAAGAAATCCTTATACGTGATGTAAAACTTCCGCAGGTGATTCGCCAAGCAGTAGAAAAAAAGAAACGTCGTCAACAACAAGCTGAAGAACAAAGAGCAGAGCTTGCTCGATTTAGTGTAGAGCAAGAACAAAAATTAGCACAAGCAACAGCAGAGCGTCTTGCAGCTGAAGAGGAAGCAAAGATGATTCGTTTAATGGCAGACGCTGAGTCATACAAGATTCAAAAAATCAATGCAGCTATCGCTCGAAATCCTGCCTATATTCAGTTAGAAGCAATTGATGCAATGAAAAAGATTTCGCTTAACCCAGCATCTCAAATTTACTTCATTGATGGAAGCTCTCCATCACCTATTCCACTTATGAATATGGGAAAGAGATAACTCTAATCTCCCATTGATACTAGACAAGACTCATCAATATTTGAGTTAAATCAGGTCATCTTTAGGTGCTCACATTATTTGTGAGCACCTTTTTTATTTTTAAATCAAGAGCCCCCTTGCGCACAGAACTTGGCATACTCCTCGCTTTTATGACACTTAGACATACAAATAAAGGCTCAATCATGATATCAAAACAATCACTTTGGAAAATGGCAGGATTCATTCCTTTTCTCGGAATCGCTTTCCTCAACGCTTTCACTGATTTGGGCCATAAAATCCTCATTCAAAACACCTTATTTAAAGTCTATGATGGTTTTGAGTTAACTTTTTACACCTCTCTCATCCAAATGATGATTCTTTTGCCATTTCTTTTGGTTTTTACACCAGCTGGGTTTCTTTCAGATCGTTTTTCTAAAGTCAAGATCGTCCGATATTCTGCTTTTGCAGCAGTCCCTATTACCCTAGCGATTACTTGCGCATATTATTTACAAGCCTTTGAGCTCGCCTTTGCGTTTACATTTTTACTGGGTCTTCAATCAGCGATTTATAGTCCAGCCAAATACAGTCTTATTCGGGAGCTAGTCGGTAAGAAACATCTCGCCGGCGCCAATTCTGCTATACAGGCCTTGACTATTGTAGCGATCTTGGGTGGTACGGCGGGATATTCATTTCTTTTCGAAAACAGCGTCTCTGGATCAACTGCGGGTGAAATTCTTTATTCTATAAGATACTGTGGTTTTGTTTTGATGGCTGGAGCTATCCTTGAATGGATACTTTCCCTACGACTTCCCAATATTTCTCCTTCTCAACCTTCGCTGAAATTTCCATGGGTTGACTACTTTAAGGGTAAATCTCTTGTCAAAAATTGCAAAGATGCTCTTTCTCATAAAGTGATTCGCCAAAGTATTTTTGGGCTCTCTATTTTCTGGGCGATTAACCAGGTTTTACTTGCGAGCTTTGGCACCTATTTTAAAGAAGTGACTGGATCTGAAAACACTCTTCTTACCAACGGAATCATGGGTATTGCCGGCCTTGGTATCATCGTGGGTTCTATTATCGCGGCTAAAATGTCGAAGAACTATATTGAAACTGGTCTCCTCCCTTTATCTACGCTAGGGATTGCATTGAGCTTAGCGCTTATCCCATTTCTACAAGATGCAACTAGCCTGATGGTATTGTTTGGTTTTTATGGCGTCTTCGGTGGGATGTTTCTCGTACCTCTTAACTCTTTGGTTCAATTTAATGCTGGTGATGATGAGGGCGGCCGTATCCTTGCCGCGAATAACTTTGTGCAAACAATCATCATGGTTTTATTCCTAGTAGCCAATATGGGGATGTCACATTTTGGTTTTGATGTTAGCTCTATTTTCTTTATTCTTGGTGCAGTGGCTGTCATTGGTTGCGTATGGACTCTTATAACCTTGCCACAATCTCTCATTCGAGTCGTGCTTCGATTGATGGCTGTGTCTCGTTACAAAATGAAAGTAACTGGTTTAAATAACTTACCAAGTGAGGGCGGCGTTCTTCTTTTAGGTAATCACATCTCTTGGATTGATTGGGCAATTATACAACTTGCTAGTCCTCGCCCTATTCGATTTGTGATGCTTCGTAGTATTTATGAAAAATGGTACCTAAGATGGTTCCTTGATCTTTGTCAGGTTATCCCTATTGCCGCGGGGTCTTCGAATGATGCAATTAAAATGATTAGTGAGTCTTTGGCTCGAGGTGAGGTTGTAGCGCTTTTCCCAGAGGGACATATTTCTCAAAGTGGTGCTTTATCTGTCTTTAGAACGGGCTTTGAAAGAGCTGTCAAAGGCACTGGTGCCACAATCATACCATTTTATCTACACGGACTATGGGGCTCAAGATATTCTTATGCAGCAGATGGTTTTAAAGAACAACACAATCCATTAACTTGGCGTCAACTCGTCGTGAGTTTTGGTCCAGGACTTCCTGATCACACAGAGGCTCCACAAGTAAAGATTGCAGTTCAACATTTGTCCATCCATAGTTGGGATGCAGAGATAGAAGAGAAAAATGATATCGTTAATACCTGGCTTGATAGTGTTTCCAAAAGACTATTCAAACCACTTGTGATTGATGGTGCTAATAAACTAACGGGTCTAAAGCTTTTGACTGGAGTGATATTATTTCGATCAAAGTTAAAAATTATCTTGGGTACTCAGCAAAATATTGGTTTCCTTCTCCCTCCTAGTGCTGGTAATTTTATAGCAAAACTTGCGACCTTGGCTCTTGGCAAGACGATTGTCCCTTTAAACTACACAGGTAGTAGTGAGACTCTTTTTGCCTGCTCACAAAAAGCAGAAATAAAAACAATCATTACTTCAAAAATATTTCTCAAAAAACTAGAAGCTAGAGATCTTGATTTCTCACCTTTATGGACCGACATTCGTAAGGTTGAGCTTGAAGATGTGAAGGCCGAAATTTCTAAAATTGCGGAATTAAAATCCCTTTTGACCTCACTTATTCTACCGAAGTACCTACTGAGAAAAATGTTTTTTAAATCAAGTCCACTCAATGAAACAGCTGCGATTTTATTTACTTCAGGATCCGAAGGTACGCCTAAGGGTGTCGAACTATCACACAAAAATATCCTAGGAAATATCCATCAAGTCTCATCACTTTTAAATCCAACTAAAGATGATTTAGTGATGAGTCAACTTCCTACCTTCCATGCATTTGGACTGACAGTAACTACACTTTTACCACTGATTGAAGGCATTCCACTAGTCACTCATTCCGACCCGCTTGATGTGAAGAAAATTGGCCGCCTGGTTAGTGAACATAAAGTGACCTTCATGTGTGGAACTTCTACTTTTTTAAATATGTACGCTAGATCTAATGCGATTCACCCCTTGATGTTTGGATCACTTCGCATGGTGGTTTCCGGTGCTGAGAAGTTACGTTCTGAAGTAAAGTCACTATTTAGAAGAAAATTTGGAATTGATATACTCGAAGGCTATGGAACAACAGAGACTACGCCTGTGGCATCAGTGAACTTACCAGATATTATGTTAGACTCCAAAGGCCAAGTCCAAATAGGTCAAAAGTCGGGATCTGTAGGACTTGCTCTTCCTGGGAGTTGTTTTAAGATTGTTGATCCAGAAACGATGATTGAGCTTGCGCCTGAAGTGGATGGATTGATACTTATTGGTGGCAATCAAATCATGAAGGGCTACCTAGGTGATGCAGATAAAACTAATGAGGTGATAGTTGAATGGGATGACTTTACTCGTTGGTACAAAAGTGGTGATAAAGGACATCTAGATACTGATGGCTTCTTAACTATCGTTGATAGGTACTCTCGGTTTGCCAAGATTGGTGGAGAAATGGTTTCACTCAGTGCAGTAGAAAACGCAATTTCTCCCTTGCTTGATGATGATGCCGAGATCTTAATAGTTGCTTTACCGCATGCTACAAAGGGTGAGCAGTTGGTAGCACTTGTGTCTAATATGGATCTTGATAAGCTCAAGGCAGCATGTAAAGGTGTTTCTCAAGATGTTTTACCACAGCTCTACCGTCCAGCTCAGTGGTTATCGGTCAAAAAAATTCCGAAGCTAGGAAGTGGTAAAACCAATCTAAGTGGAGCGAAAAAATATGCCTGGGATAAAGTTCTAGGGTGAGCTAGCTCACATGCCTTAAGATGTGAACTTTATGTATTATCCAGGCAATAAGGGAAAATAGGGAGATAATGATGAAGAAAGTATTAATCGTAGATGATATTGCTGCTAGTAGAAATCAGATGAAGGATGCGAGATTATTCAAGTAAGCAATTGTGTTAAGTCAATTTATCAAGCCAACCGTTTTTCTAGTCTCAAAGCCAAATTGCCTATATGACTTCTTCTTTATTTACTGGAGCAACAAGAGAATGGTACCTACGAAATGGCGCAGACAACTTTCTTGAAAAACCATTTAACCAGATGCATTGTATGACACTTTTCCAAGGGCTAGCAGCAATGAAATACCAGAAGTATTGGAAAGTCATCATATTCGGGAGTATGTCTAGTGCTGACATTCTAAGTGTTCTTTTAGATACGTTATCATCAGGTGCTAATCGCTACATCATTCAACCCCTCAGCTACTATCAAATTGCGGAGATTTTGGAATTTTCTACCTTTAAAGCATGAATAATTGGAATCAAGACAAAAAACCTTCAAATGACTCAAGTTCTCCTAAAAAGAGATCTCTTAAAGTTGATGGTAAAAAGGCGTCAGGTCGTGCAAACATTGCCGGCGGTCGACCTGTTGGTGCAAGAGGCGCTAGCTTCAAAGGTAGACCTTCGGTCAAATCCTTAGATACTCTTCTTAGGAAACATGGTGTAGCACTCAAACCAGAGACTCTCGAAAAGCTTTGGGCATACCATCGTATCATCCATGAAAACAATACAGATGGCGATTTGACCAGACTTCGGGCGTTCGATACCATGGTGGAAAAACACTATGCAGATTGTATTATCCCTGGCGCTTTTGTGAAGAAATGGCCCAACCGTATGCTAGACATTGGTTCTGGGGCGGGTTTTCCTGGTATTCCTCTGAAAATTGTGCATCCTGAGATTCACTTCACATTGTGTGAACCAAGAAATGTACGTGTAGACTTTTTAAATAGTACTATTGAACGCTTGGGGCTGACTAATATTGATGTATTTGGCCATAAGGTGACGAGTCACAGTATGGATATTCCAGTCAATGGAATTATCACTCGTGCTTTTGAAGTGATGGATAAGACTTTACTTCGCATACACAATTCCTTAGAAGTCGGTGGCAAAGCGATCTTTATGAAGGGCCCTTCACTTAGAGAAGAGATACAAGAGTGTGAATTAAAAGGCTATCGAGTTGAGTCACAGGATTACTACACGATACCCAATAGCACTCAAGAGCGCGCGCTTGTCGTTTTGGAGCGAGTTGAGTAAGTTCTTTAATTGTTGAAGTTAGGGTCTATCGGGATTCCCCATGGGCATACCTGAGTAAACCAAGCACTTGTGCCGCGACCAGTCAGAAATGATATCCCTGCCACCTTTTGGCTTTTCCAAAGTAAATAAAGAGTCTCCCCTTCGTCTTCCCAATCAAGCTCAATCTCAGATTCAGGAAGTGCGTTTTGAAGGGTCTCTGTGACGTATTGATCTGGAACACGAAATGTATTCTCACCAATTTCATCTTGAAAATTAGCCGCTTCTACGCGATTATAAACCCAGCCGTCACGGATGGTCTTTCCTTGAGGATCAAGGATATAAATTACACCAAAACTGCCGTTGTCTTCAAAGACACCGGTAAAGCCGGAGATTTTATGGAAGGATTCAATAGTCATGTTATGAATATACTATATTATATGGCACTTCCAAACACTTGAAGGGGCTAATATGAGCAGTATTCGATGGATACGCACACTACTAGTTGATGATAAGCCAGTGACTGTTGAGATTATGATCGGTTCCGATTATATAGCCGATAAATGTTATGTACGAGTGAACTCAGAACCAGAGTTTTACTATACTCCCGATATTGATTCTCGAGATGCTATTGTAGCTAAAGGGATTGAGATTATTCAACAACGATTTAAAGGCAAAACCGTACTGACGTCAAATGGGCAACCCTATCTTTGGAATTAAAACTTAAATACCCATATATCCCAATCTCAATTTCTTCAATTAAAACTTTGTAAAATTTAAATGGATTTCTTTATGTCTCAAACACGTTATCTCACAGTTCATGGTCACTTCTATCAACCACCTCGCGAAAACCCTTGGACCGGTGAAATTGAAGTCCAAACAAGCGCACATCCTGATCACGATTGGAATGAGCGTATCCTCAAAGAGTGTTATGATCCAAATTCTCACTCTCGAGTAATGACCGGTGAGGGTAAAATTGCAGATCAAGTGAACAACTATGCTCACCTCAACTTTAATATGGGCCCAACACTTTTAAATTGGATTCGATTTAAATCTCCAGATACTTATCAAAAAATAATTGATGCTGATAGAGAAAGTTGTGCTCGTTTAAATGGTCATGGTAATGCCGTGGCTCAAGTATTCAATCACATCATTATGCCGCTTGCCAGTCAGAAGGACAGAGTGACACAAATTGAGTGGGGTTTAAGAGATTTTGAATATCACTTTGAGCGTAAAGCTGAAAGTATCTGGCTTGCTGAAACTGCCATTAATATGGATGTTGTTGTTGACATGATCAAGGCAGATGTGAAGTATGTTATTTTAGCGCCGACCCAGTTTGAGGCTTTTCGCCCCATGACCAAAGAGGGTGTAGATCCTTATTCAAATGAAAACCAATGGAACTACCAAGGTCCTAATGAAATGGATACACATCGACCGTATCGGGTCTTCCCTCGTGATGTAGATGGTAATAAAATTTGCGAAGGTCACTTGGATGTCTTCTTTTATGACGGTCCACTTTCAACAGCAGTGAGCTTTGAAAATTTATTGAAAGACGCGAATAATTTTGGTAATCGCATCTCAGGTAGTTTCTATGATAATGGCCGACCAGAACTTTTGTCTATAGCAACTGATGGTGAGTCTTATGGGCACCATGATAAATTTGGTGACATGTGTCTGGCTTATTTCTTTGATAAGATTGCAAGCAAAAATAATATTGAAGTCGTAAGCTATGCTTGGTACTTAGAAAAATTCCCACCCATCATGGAAGCTCGTTTGAGAAATGAGCATGATGAAGGTACTGCTTGGTCTTGTGCTCATGGTGTGGGGCGTTGGTATAGAGACTGTGGTTGTGCTACTGGTGGTGGTGCAGATTGGAATCAAAAATGGCGCACTCCTCTTCGTGAGGCACTTGATTTTTTGAAGTCTAATTTAGACTCTGTTTATGAATCTGAAATGAAGAAACTAAGTGATATAGACCCATGGGATATCCGTAATGACTATGTTGATGTGCTTATTCAAAAAGACTTGAATTACACTGAGAAATGGGTAGACCAGCGATTGACTGCTGAGGGCGATGAGTTGGGTTCACGTATGTTGGGCCTACTTGAAATGCAAAAATTTGGCATGTTCATGTATACAAGTTGTGGTTGGTTTTTTAATGATTTTGAAGGTATTGAGCCAGTACAAAATCTTAAATACGCACGTCGTTCAATTGAGCTTCTAGAAAATTTCACACAAGATAATGGCGAAACTGAATCCAAGTTTTTGAAGCTTTTAAAAAAAGCGGTGACAAATGAATCTGGTATCGACGGCGAGGCTCTCTATATTCGAGAAGCGGTTCCAAGAATTAATCCTGAATATCGCCTGATTGCGGGTGCGCTATTTAACTTGGCATCAGCTGATGAGATTTGTATCCGCCGCATTAATGGTGACTGCTCTATTCGCGCTGAGCTGCACTCTGAAGGTAAGCACTATGCTGTTTGGGAGGTAGCCTTGCAAGAGATCTCTACTTGGCTCACGCGTCATTATTACGCCATAACTATTGAAAGACAATCTGGTGAAAAAATGGTGGTGTTCTATCAAGGTTGTTATAACGTCGATAGAATCCCTAAAGTTGACCAAATCTTTAGAGATAGCCAGGAAGCTCAAAAAGCATATAGTATGGGTAAATTAATTCGTCTGGACAATTTATTCCCGGATGATTTACAAGAATTATTAGATACTCAAACGCAAGGTGCTTTTGAAGACCTGTGTGACGAGTTTATTGATTTCAGTGAGCGGCACCATTTGACTGTGGGTTTAATGACTCAACAAAACGTGCCCCTACCTGATTATATTCAAGTACCACTGAAGATGTCTTATAATGCTCGTATACATGCGATACTCAAGGGTCTACTCTCTGAATTTAATGAAACTAAGTTTTTGGAAATCGAAGAATTGATGGAATACTCTCAGGAGATGGGTTTCAAATTCGACTTACGGTTTATTGAAAAAGAGTATCAAGATCGCTTACTTTATTTAATTCCACGCTTGACTATGAATAGTCTGCCTGAAGACGTTGAATATGTTAAAGCCCTAGTCCAAGTGACTAAATGGACTGAGATGAATGTAAATAAAGGTTTGATTGAGGACGCTGCATTCCCACTCTATCGTAGATTTTGGAACAGCAAAGTCCTATGTAGAAATACTCATGACTTCCTAGAACCGCTCTTTGAATGGATGTATTTCCAAATCCCAATTGCTTCGAAAGAGACTCAACTCAAATAGATTTTGAAATAATTATGAGGCGTTTCCAGAATAGGAAGCGCCTTGTTTTGTTTGAATTAGGGTGAGGCTTAAAAATTAAGTCATGATTCAGTTTGGTTTGAGTATTCTCGCGCAAGCATTGACCAAAGGGTGATCGCCATCAACCAGGTCGCAACCTAACTCCCATATGAGTACCCCACCAAAATCTTCTTGCCGTATATAGTTGACCTTGATTCCTATAGACCGCTCATCATCGTATGATACCCAATTTTGAAGTCCGGTCTTAGGGTCAATATATGTACCCATTGGAACTTGCGCTAGGGAGCACCAATCTTCATTTAGTTTCCCACTGTTCTTCAGTTCCATAATTTCTGAGTAAAGTAAAGCCGTGTCTACCTTAGCGTGTTCTTTATTCCAGCTCTGGTTAAGTCCTAGACAGTCGGGATAATATCTCCCATAGAATCCTAACCCTAAATTGAGTTTGTGTGGTGGACAACCTTGCATGAGAAAGTGAATAGCTAATTGATGGAAGCTTGGGTTTAAAGCGGGGGTGAAGTTTGGATCCTTAGGGGAAGTATGGCTTGGACTATAAAGAGGTGAGTTATGCCAAGAGAGTTGTTCTAAAGCTCTAGTTTCTGGTGAGCCTAAGTCATAGCTCATGATTGAGATAAAATCAACGAGAGGTACAATTTTAGAAATGTCAAAATATTGATACCATTTTTCAATCCCAGGGAGATCAATAGTAATGATATATTTTGAACCAAACTCAGCGCGAAGCTCTTGTAATAATAAAATGAGATTTTGTTGGTCTGATACCTGACCTTCAAATTCGGCTAGGCCAGGAAACTCCCAATCAAGATCGATTCCATCAGCTCCTGTTTGTTTCAAGGTAGAGAGGCATTGTTTGACAAAATACGCTCTAGCTACTGGGCTAGCGCATATTTCAGAAAAGGCATATGAATTTGTCCAACCACCTATGGCAATTAAGGTTTTACAGCCTTTTTTATGAGCCGCGGGCACAATTTCTTTGAGAATCGCTAGATCAAAGTCAGGTCTAAGAAATTGAATACTACCATCCTTAAATGGAGTCATAAAGGCCCAAACAAGGTGTGTCAGCTTCTCAAATGGGA
>TARA_B110000483_G_scaffold243566_1_pt1 | contig 15756 bp, 16 predicted proteins | sample TARA_B110000483 | Tara Oceans TARA_B110000483 (sample SAMEA4398176) | marine metagenome | biome: Polar Biome; feature: [SRF] surface water layer (ENVO:00010504); material: water (ENVO:00002006), including particulate matter (ENVO:01000060) such as... | depth 5 m
TACCACGAATAAAGCTCATTCTTAAATAAATATATATCTAAAAGTTTTTATAATATTTTTATAAGAAACTATCGATTTTTTATTTAATATATATATATATATGTGTTACAGCGCGGAATCATCAATAATATCATTTTTAATAGGCGGGGGTATTTCAATCTATTTATTAGGCTCTAAAAATAATACAAATAAACATATAGGATTATTTTTTTTATGCGTATCAATGATTCAATTATTAGAATTTATGATGTGGATTGACCAAGATTGTGGATTATTGAATAATATAGCATCAAGAAGTGTTATTTTCGTTTTAGGGAGTCAAATATATAGTATATTTTTAGGTGCTTATTTATATAAAACGACAATTATACCAGAAAAGATATTGAAAATATTATTAATACCAATTACAATAATATTTTTATATTTTGGATTACAGAATTATTTTGATACAAAAAATAACTGGTGTACAAAACCAAATGAAGATAAAAGCTTACAATGGGCAAATGTAAATCAAGTAAACATGTATTTTACTTATGTGTATTATGCAGTATTTTTATTAGCACCATTTCTAATAAAAGAATTATGGAAAGGATTATTAATTTTTATTTTAGGAATTATTTCATTTAATTTAACACGTTATAAAAATGGTAATACATCTAATTCACGTTGGTGTTACTATTCAGCATTTGTACCTTTACTATTTGTATTGATTGATTATTATCAAAAATAAGTTATCCTTCAATTTTAGGTGCTAAAGCAAGTTTAAGATTACCCAATGAACCAACAGTAAATTTAATTACAATAGGAAAATTATTTTTCATATACATTTCAATAGAATTACATAAACTTGTACATTTCGTGAATAATACCAAATGTTTTAAATTATAATAACCTTGAATAATATTTTCATCACCACATGATTTAACAAATGTTAAACCACTATCTGTTTCTCCCATAATTGTTTCTTGTGTAGCAAAATCACCTTTACATGAAAAAATCAATTGACTACCAACACTTTTAATTTCAATAATATCTGTAAGATTAGACATATCTCTGCATATTTTATTAAATTCATTACTTGGCATAGTAATAATAGATTCAAATTGTGCTGGAGGAATTTGATAAGATGTTTCATCTACCTCAATTAAATTTAAATAATATGTAGTTAATGTATTTTTTTCACCATTTTCGATTCTTATTCCTAATTGATTAATATTATCTTCTTCAATAAATAATGTTAATGCATCATTATTTGTTAATGTTCTAAGCAACTTGAATAGATTAAGTACATTAATTCCAATAAACATTCTTTTTTGACAATGAAAATATTCAAAGTTTTCTCTTTCTAGTTTCAAATGAACTAAAATTGTATTTGAAGGGTCTAATGTAATAATTTTTAGTCCCTTTTCGTTCCATTCAATATTAGCATCAGTTAATATTTCTTTTAAAGCTTCATTACATTGTTTTATAGCACTTGTTTGTACTGTTTTGGCTTCAACTATTTTATTTGACATTTATAATTAATTAAGTGCGTTTAATCTTTAAGTTTATTTTAAATAAAACGCACTAAAAAATATAAAAATTTAAATATATATAAAAAAACCAAAGTATTTTTTAAAGAAAATTAGGTTTCTATAATGGTTTCTATTTTATTATAATTCTAGAACGATTCTTAAGTGTCAATAGATAGATTTAAATTCTATACATTTTTCATAAAATATTTATAATAACGGATATGATAGGAATACATAAAGTGCATATCCAAACGTTCAACATCATAAAGACGTCAAAAGAAGGACAATACATGTGTAAATATAAAGTGCAGTATCCAAACGTTCAACATCATAAAGACGTCAAAAGAAGGACAATACACATATTGCCTAATTATTGGCTAGACAAAGTTGGCTGTTTGTAATTGGTCTGTTGTTCGCAGAAAAATGTGTCTGTAATCTGCATAAATTCGACTGATTGATTCTATTTTGTTCTTTTTAGCTGTGATTTGCTGTAAGATATCATCTTCAAGATTGACATAGTCAAAGATTCTTGAAAATTCTTCTACATGAGACAAGATTGTATCAAATTCGTAGAATAAATTTTCTTCAAGATCTAGTGAACGAAATACAATAACTCTCCAAAGTTCTTCTAGACGTAAGACAATATTAATGAAGTGTGAAATTATTTCTGGTGAGTTAATATTTGCATGGAAAACTGTTAATCTAGTTCCATAAAAATTAGTTCGAGCAACTTCGAACATATCCTGTCCCAGGTTGATATATCGGGTTTCGGGCTGATTCGTCATTGAAAAGTCACTATAAAGACAATTAACTTCTACTTAAAATTTTTTAGTATGTGTCGATTTTTATTTATTAAAGTGAATGTTAAAAATATTTAATCAAGTTAAGTATTTTTAATAAAATAAAAAAGAAAAATTAAATTTTAGTAAAAATTTTCATAGTATATAAGTAATTATTTTAGTGAGAATAATATATAATAAGTAATATACAGAATATAATATTTTTTATATTATATAAATATATATTATGAATATTAATCCTTTATGGAGTATTTGCTTAATTATACGTTTAAGCTTAATTTTTATTATTCGTTATTTCTATAACAATAGTATTTTTAAAAATATAACAGTTATAATATTATTAATAATAGGGGTAGGTTTTATATATAAATATATAACTGGTTCTAATAATGAGATACAATTATCAAAAGTGTTTTGGAATGAAACTAGATACATTCATGGTTTTTTTTATATTTTAGCATCTTACTATTTATTTTGTGATAACATAAACATGAATACGTTAATGCTTTCAACTGATATGAGTTTTTCAATACTTTATCGTATTATAACAAACCAATAATAATAGAATAATAATAGGATAATAATAAATTCATAATTATTATTCCTAAGAATAAGGAAATTAAAAAAAAAATTATAATTCTAATTCAAAATTTTCATTTGTCAATAAATCTACTTTCATATTATGGTCATTAATAAATTTCACATAATAATTTCCGAAATCTTTCAAGACTTTTAAAATTTTATTCATCATTGTTTCATCATAAAGACATTCAATAATATTAACATCAGTACTATTATTTTTTTTATATGCTTCAACTAAATATCCCTTAGGTGATTGGAATAGATATAAGTAACACATTAATTGAACTTTTTCATAACCTCTTAGATCATAAAAAAGTTTTTTCATTCTATTTTTTATTTCGATTATAGTATTATCTTTTTTATTAATACCATCAATTTTACCACCAACTTGTATAGAAAATTTCTTAGTTTCATAAATTGTTTTTTTTATAAATAAGTTATCCTTTGTTATTACACAGTTATTCATTTCTTCATATATTTTACATACATCATTCTCATTTTTAATTCCAAATCTTGTATTTGACAAATTTTTAATAGCTTCAGTAATTTCCTTTTTTTCTTTTTCATTAAGATTATCTACTTTCGAGAGTAATACTTCTTTATTTTTATCTAATTCAGCAGTATTAGTTGATTTAAAACATTTATATAAATCATAATTAATGTCTAATTTATGCTTTTTCGATATATTATTAAAGACTGTTTTATCATCTTTTAATTCAAAATTCGTTAATTCTTTATATTTCTCATAATCTTCTTTATTTGTTTTCTTCCAAAAATTAATTAAATAATCTCTTTGAGACTGGTATATGTTATGACCAGTTAAAATTGATACTTGACTAATATTAATTACGATTTTCATACTTATTTGTATTATATTAAAAATTCATTTTTAAATAATTTTTTTAAAATTTAGAAATTCTATTTAAATATTTTCTAAATATTATGAATGAATTTTATGAAATAAAAGAAATATTTAAAAATAAAAATAGATTTGAAGAAATTACCAGATGTTTAATGACAAAAGATATAGTAATTAAAAGTAAAAATATTATTGAAGAATTAGATTGTAATAATTATTTAAATTCGAGGGATTTATTGTCATTATTTTTAATAAATAGATTTCCAAAAGATACAATTGGAGAAATTTCTATAGAAAATAATAAAAATTTAATAGAATTTGTAAAGAATTTATTAGAAAAGGAGTATAGTGAAAATGAAGAATTAAAAATAGATATTATAAAATATTCTTATTATTTTAAAACTTGGAAAAATGAAGATATTGAAATATTAAAGAATCAATTGTTTAACGAATATCACCAATTAACAGTAGATATTATAAATACAGCAGATGAAGAATCAGATAAAAAACTAATATATGAAGAAACACAAAAAAAGATATTAGAATGTGCACAACAAATAGGTGGCGATGAGTTTATTAATAAAATACAGGATTATTCACCAGTATTAATAGACATAGAAGAATTACAAAAAGAGTATGATAATGCATATAATGATATATTTATTAAGGAATTCAATGAAAAAAATTATGAGAAACTATCAGGTTTATTAGAATTTATGAAAAATGTATTTAAGACATTAAAGCCAAAAGAAGGATATGATATTGAAAAAATTATAGATACACCATATATTGTACATAAATTAACATTTAATAAATTTACACATAAAATGCAAGTAGAATTATTTAATTACATGTTAGATTTTTTGGAAAAGAATCAATCGCAAGCGAACGACGAAGAATTAAATAGTGTAAGAGCAGAACTGAAATTGAAAGAAATACAATTTCCAGTTATATTTATAAGAATAATGAATTTATTAAGAAATTTAATTCATGATTTTGAAATGATGCAAAATGCTTTAAATAAAAAAAAATAAAAAATTAATTTTCTTCCTCATCTTCATCAATAAAATCCAAAATAGAAAGTTTTATGATATCATGATAATAAGTTTTAAATAATTCATTGATAAATTTATATGCGTCGTCAATTTGTTCTTTTAAATATCCTCCCGTAATAATTACAGAACCACTTTTAAAAATAGATATAGTTATTTTTTTACAAATTATATCTTTGTCTTTATCTTTTACTTTCTTTTTCTTACCAGTACATTTTAAAGGGCAATTACAACAGCCATCTTGTATTTTTTTATTCTTATTCCAAAAGAAACCTATCATTAAACCTCTATATACAGCTGGATTAAATTTAATGAATCTATCTTCTTCTGTATTATTTAAAATATCTAATAATTTTAATAAATCAATCTTAAACTTGGTATTAAAATCACTATTTATCATAGTTATTCTAAAATTTTCAATATTAGAATTAGTAATATCTTCTTTTGAAGTATCCAGAAAAATATCATCATGTTTTTTTAATTCACTTAGTAAATACTCACATGCTTTTAACCCATCAAGTTCATCTTTAGCACCTGTTAAAGTTATTTGTCCATTATTAAATAATTTTACATTTACACATTTGCGTCCTTTTTCTCCTTTTACAATAATAGAGCAACTATTATAAAAATTTTCATTATCTTTCTTATTTTTTTGTCTTCCTTGTTTTTTTAAAGAATTTGATTCAAGGAAATGAATATTATTATACATTAATAAGTTATCTTCATAGTTATTTGAATCAATTACATTACCAAAAAATTTAATATATGTTCTTTTAAATTTTTTTTTGTATATATCATCAAATCTTAATATTAAATTTTCAACCACTAATCCTTGTATAAAATATTCCTCATTTTTATGAAATATAAAACTATTAATTATATTTTTAGCAATAATACTAACTACTTTGGATAAATTAATATTATTCATATCTTTAAATTTACACCACCCAGATTGAGTTGATATAACATAAGGAGTTGGTTCAGGTATTTTTTCACTTTCTTTATTTTTAACATAATTTATAAAATTTTGTAAATTATCATCAACTTCTAAATCAATGTCATTAAAGTCATCATCAGATTTAATTACTTCTGTCATTTCATATATAATAAGTAATCATTCTTTAAGTAATCAAATTTTTTTTATTTTTTAAAACTTAGTTTTTAAAAATAAAATATAAATAATGTATATGAATAAATATATATTATTCGAATTAGACCACGGTGGTCCTACAAATATAATATTAGCTTTTAAGTTTTTAGTTTATATTGCGTATATTACAAATAGAATCTTAATAATACCACCATCAAAATCAATATATCATTATGATTGGGGACCAAATGGTTTAAATGAATCAACAAACAAATTTGAAAATTTAACAAAAACTAATTTAATTGATATAATTAATTTAAAAGAATTTAAAAAATTAATCAAAATAGTTTCTTTTGATGAATTTTATAATTTAGAAAAAGAAAATTTAAAATTAATGGATAATTTTAATAATTTCCATCAATTATATTCAGATTATGATACAATGAATATACAAGGTAATCGTTTAAAAAATAAAGAAGAAAAAAATAGAGGGTTATATTGGATAAATATGGCAAATTATTTAAGTAATATTAAAATAAAATACAAAAAAAATAATGATTGGATAATATTTTCAAAAAATAAATTTAAAACAATAAAATTAAAAAAAAAAAATATACATGATAGTTTATATTTTTTAACTAAAATAAAAAAATTAAATGAAAATGTTATATATTTACCAATGGATATAAATTTTCTAACAAAAGAATATAAATATCCTAGAATATTTATGTATGCAGCAAATTTTGAAACAAATGATAAAATGTGGGAAAAAATAAATTCATTACAATATTTAAATAATAAATTTTATAAAATTGCTAATATTATTATAAAAAAATATTTATCTGATGGAAATTATGATGCTCTTCATTGGCGTTATAATGGTTTTAATGAAAGAAAAGAATATAATGGAACTAAAATATTAAATATGATACAAAAAAATATTAAATCAGGTAATTTATATATTTCTACAGATAGTTATGATAAAATATTTAAAAATATAGATAAAAGTAAATATGAATTTAAAATTTTTTCAGTTAAAATAATGGAAGAATTTAAAAATGAAATAAATAAAAAAGATATACCATTTATAGAGCAATTAATATGTGCAAAGTCAAATATTTTTGTAGGTACTAATATTTCTTCTTTTTCATCTGAGATATTGAATATAAGAACAAAAAAATTAAATTGTTTTAGGAAATTAAAAGATTTACAAGATTCAAAAAATTACTTTATATAAATAATATGATACATTTATGTTAAATTATATGGATATAAATTTGATTTAGAATCATTTTTAAATTTTTGAAGATTAGTAGGTAATTGTATTAATTCATTTTTATTTACACATTTTGCTCTTGCGTAACCAGGCATACAATCAAATCCTTGAATATCAGCATATACTTCTTTATTATTATTAAGTTTAAGTTTATTTTTACAATCACTAACAAAATCATAATTTTCCATATTATGACAACCAGTAGATTTATTATAATCATTCACAAATTGAAAAGGTCGTATTCTTTCAATTTCACTAAATTTTTTAAAATTACAAATACCTCTATTTTTGGATAAATCTGGTTTTCCATTACTAGTATAACAATCTCCATATTTACCTTTTAATCGAACATTTAATCCTACTGAATTTATATTATACCCATTTTTCGTAGATTTTTCTTTAATATTTTTAGGCATATAGTAATTACACATAGTATTTAAATCAAGTGATTCATTAATACAATCGGTAGAATATGAAAAATTATCATCTTGATATCCCTTTCCATCAAAAACCATTTTTTTACAAATGACTTTTACACCTTTATTGTTATTACAACTTTTTATATTTTTTATTCCATAATTAGAACCAAATCTTTTTTTACATACTTCGCCATAATTTATATTTTTCTCAATACAATCATTGTTACTATTTGTATCATTAATATCTTTTAATTTTTCTTTATAAATATTATTTTTATTTTCGACAGATAATTTTTTACTAGATGAAGAAGTAGTAGATTTATTTTCTGAGTTATCTGAATAATGTTTAAATTGATTAGATGAAACTACATCAGAAGCTTGTCCAAAAGGAACGCAAGAATTATCACTATATCTAATTCCTAAAGAGTTATTAGTAGTACAAAATGTAATGGGATATTTACCAGAAAAATTTTCACTAGTATTCATAAAATAATTAATAGCAAGGAATATAAATAATATAATTATAATTATTACAAAAAAATTATATTTCATCTAATTTAATAAAAGATATTATTTTTTATTAAAAAAAATTAAAACAAGATATATTATTATTTAGTAATTCCATTTATCATTATTAAAAGGAGATATTTCATCAGTAGATAGTTTTTGATTAGCATAACTATTTTTATTTAATTTACAAAATTCTTTTGGTGCACAATAAGGTGACTTTTGTTTTACAACAGAACCTTTTGGTTTTACTCCGTAACAATTTACACCAAATTTTAATTGCGAATTAGAAAAATATCCACCATTTAGTCCAGGTTTTCCACAATATTTATCAGAATTTTCTAAATATCCATCTTCTTCCATAATTGTATCATAATAACATTTTTGAACTGGATAATAAGCACTTTGTCCTTCACTCCATCCATAAGAGCACCAATTAGCACCACTATTATAAGCATTTGTAACTTCATTTTTTGTAGCTAAACGTGCACCATAAGAAGAACATTTACATTTACTTTGATCATAACTATAATCTTGATTAGCAATATGAAAAACTTCTTTTTTTTTAAATATATCTTTTATTTTGGTAGTATCCTTTTTAACATTATTTTCAATATTAGACATTCCTTTTGTTAAATCTTTTTGAATATCAGACATTTCTTTACTAATATCTTTTCTTACGTTTGATATAGTACTAGGCACAGGTCTACTGTAAATAGAGCATATATTACTATCAGAGCTAAATAAATAATCAAAAAATGATTTTTTTTCGTAACAAACAGCTTGTGAATAATTATAATAAGTAACAACAGTATATATTAAAAATAATATAAATATTATTAACAGGGAAATATAAATAATTCTTAATATTGAAGATGTAGATGTTTTAGAATTTGAAGAATTATTCATTTTTGAAGAATTTGAAGAATTATTCATTTTTGAAGAAAAGTTTTTAAATGAATCCATATAATATAATATAATTTTTTTTTTTAATTAAAATAGATATTTTAACTATAATTATTTAAAGAATAATATTTAATTTTTATTTTTTAATTTTTATTTTTAACATATAATAAAACATATGCATCATTAAATAACTGGTGTTTATTTTTTTCAATATTAAAATTAGATACATTTTCATCATTAATTAAATGCCAAGAATTGTGATTTATAATTGTGTAATAATGTCCATAATCTAAATTTCCTTTATGACAAATAGCTCCCTGTAAATCATAAGTACATTGATAATTATCATAACCTAAACAATACTTACTAAAATCTAAATTATAAATAGGAAACGTGTAATTATTATTATTTTTTTTATTTGTATTATTGTATTTTTTTAATGTAATGAATAAATACTTCGGCGAATTCACTATCTTTATATCTTTTGTCACTTTATATTTTTTATTTGTTTCATCATGATGTAGTTTTGAATCTAAAACCTCATTTTTAAAAAAAATATCCAAGTTTTCAATTAAGTTATTTCCTTCAAATTCTAATGTTAGATTATTAAAATGCTCAAACTTCTTTGATATTAATTTACCTGTACTATCATCTTCTATTGAATTATATTGATAATAATACATACCATAAAATAATTCATTTACCATAGAATATTTATAATCCAATATTTTTGATAATGCATTAATTGATTCAATTACTAATAAATCTGTATTATTTTTTGCTTTACCTTGATAATTCACTTCAACATCATATTTTAAATTTTCATGAATTAAATCTAAAATGATTAACAACATTTCCTGACTATCATGTTGATTATAACCTTTAAAATCACTGTACATATTTTGAATAGAAACTAATAATTTTTTAGGTGTCAAAATTTTATTTTGATTACTATGATAATCATTTATTAATGAAAAGTAATTTTGTATAAATTGTATATTATTTTTTACTTTATTATCTTTTTTAAAATCTATTTTTCGAAGATTACTATTTAATTCTTCTAAAAAATTTTTACTTATAAAATATGTTTTTAATTCTTGTACGGAAAATAATAATTGTAATGTTGAATTTAAATAACAAGTATTCCCTAAATTTAAAAATCCATTTATGTTATTCATTTATTAATTAATAATGCACTTTTATTTTTAAGTAAAAAAAAATCGACACTTTTTAATATTTATAATTTATTAAAAATTACAACTTTACATAGCATATAATGGGAGGAAACTTGAATAGAAATCCACTTATGGACCGTAATCAAAATTTTATGAATGATGATGGTGATAAGAATATATATGGTTTATTATGTAATATACACAAAATGAATAAAGCAAACGTTAATAATTCTAATAAAGAAAATGCTAATTATTCTAATAAAAATATATCTACTAATAATAATAAATCAACGTGTTTCCGTAAAAACACTGTTTCTTTTTCATAATCCTTCCAATAATAATATGAATAATATTATTCATGTGCTATGTTTTCACTGAAGAGTGAAACATCCACAGAAATGTGGAAACAATTCTTACTAATACTGTAAGACCATAATAACATATGTCTTGTATGTTATATTTTAATGGGGTTGTGTGTCAGCATACCCTTTAATTAGGTAAGTAACCCTTATTTTGATATCATAATTTGCAAATTAAAACCTTGCATTTCTAGTACAGTTAGTTGAACGTATTTTCGTTCATAAATTATACTTCATATAAACATCAGATATAGTATTTTTCATAAAATAAATATACCTTATGTTTGTATTTAATAAATTATAATTTTTAAAAATATATTTAAAAATGATTTATAACTATTGTAATAAATATAATTATGCTACGCAATAATCTTGAAAAAAGAAATTTAAATAATAAAAAAGATTTAAGTTTTCAAATAACTGATTGGTCATGTAATGATATATATAAGAATGTAAATAAAAATGAGGATGATGAAGAAGAAGAAGAAAATAATAAATATAAGAAGAAAAGAAGATTAGTTCTAAGGGGATATGGTATAACAAAAGAAGGATATTCAATTAGTGTTCATATATTTAATTTTAAACCATATTTTTATATAAATATTCCAGAAGATTGGAATGATAGAATATTTAGAAGTTTTAAAAATGAATGTTTAAATCAAGTACCAGAATACAATCATGAAGGATTAGACGAATGTAAGATTGTTGAACGTAAAGATTTTTTTGGATTTACAAATAATAAATTATTTAAATATGCAATATTTAAATTCAAGAATCAAAGTTCATATTATTCATTTATAAAATTATTTAGAGAAAAAACAATTAGTATGAAGAAATTAAATCAAGAATTTGATTTTTCCAAAAAAATTTATGAAACAAAGGTAAATTCATTGATACGATTTTTTCATAATAATAATTTAGATCCATCAGGATGGTTAAAAATTAATAAAGGAGCATATATTTTAAATTCACCGAAAATGACGAGATGTCAATATGATATATCTGTTGATTGTAATCAAATAATGAAAACCGATTTAAAAATGACACCTAAAATTGTTGTAGCTTCTTTTGATATAGAATGTACAAGTTGTGATGGTGCTTTTCCTAAATTCAGCAGACCAGAAGATAGGATTATTCAAATTGGTACAACTGTATATATTTATGGTGAAACTACTTGTGCTTTACAGTATATTTGTACTTTAAAAAAATGTGATCCGATTGATGGTGTAATGCTAGAATGTTATGAGACTGAACGAGATTTATTGATAGGTTGGTCAAAATTTATTGAAAAATTAGATCCAGATATCATGACAGGTTATAATATTTGGGGTTTTGATTGGGAATATATTTATGAGCGTATTAAGATGGAAAATTGTACAAGTATAGTTTTCAGACATTTAAATAGGTTAAAAAATACAGAAAAAGTTAAACAAGAATTAACAGTACAAGATTTATCATCAAGTGCTTTAGGACAAAATATATTAAAATATATAAATATTGAAGGAATAGTTCAGATTGATTTACTAAAAGTTGTACAACGAGATCATAAATTAGATTCATATAAGTTAGATAATGTTTCAAAAGTGTTTATGAATAATCAAAAAGAAGATTTATCACCAAAACAATTATTCCAAAATTATAAAATAGGTACATCGGACAAAATTAAAGAAATTGCTGTTTATTGTATTAAGGATTGTATATTAGTCAATGAATTAATAAATAAATTACAAGTTATCACAAATAATATGGGTATGTCAAATGTATGTATTGTACCATTTTCGTATTTATTTACAAGAGGACAAGGTATAAAGATTTTCTCATTAGTAGCAAAATTTTGTAATGATGAGAATTTCATTATTAAAGATTTAAATATGGATGATATTGATAAAAGTAGTTATGAAGGTGCTATTGTATTTGTACCAGAGCCAGGTGTTTATTTTGAACCAGTTGTTGTCATGGATTATAATTCATTATACCCGTCAAGTATGATTGCTGAAAACATATCTCACGATTCACTATTGGGGTTTGAAGAATATAGAATTAAGGATAAGAAGTTAAAAAATGAAAAAGATGAATATGAAATAATAAATGATACAATTAGACATGAATATGAAAATATTGATGGATATCATTATATTGATATTGAGTATGATGTGTATCAAGGATTAGATACAGATAAAAAAAAAGTTGGATATAAAGTATGTCGTTATGCTGAACCAGATAATGGTGATAAATCAGTACTACCTCGTATTTTAAGAAAATTATTGAAAGCAAGAAAAGATACGAGAAAGGTAATGAAATATAAAACAGTTATTTTAAAGGATGGTGAATCATATAGTGGTTTATTGGAAGAAAAAGATGATATTTATGAAGTAAATAATTTAGAATTAGGAATAAAGACATTCAAAAAAGAAGATGTTGAAAAAACAAAAATTACAAATAATGATTTTCAAATTGCTGTTTTAGATGGTCTTCAACTTGCTTATAAAGTAACATGTAATTCTTTGTATGGACAAGTAGGAGCAACAACTAGTCCAATTTGTTGTAAAGAACTGGCAGCTTGTACAACAGCAACTGGTAGAAAAATGGTTATAGTAGCAAGAGATTTGACATTAGAAAAATTTGAGGGAAGTAAATTAACATACGGTGATACGGATAGCGTATTTATTAATTTTACTGATACAATTATCAAAAGATTCCCTGAAAAAAAATTATCAGAAAAAGACTTGTTAGCTGAGTCTATTAAGATTGGTGAAGAAGCAGCAGCACATATAAATACTCATATGAAAGCACCACAAAATATTGAATATGAGAAAACATTCTGGCCATTTTGTATATTTTCAAAAAAGCGTTATTTTGGAAATAAATATGAGTTTGATTTAGATAATTATAAACAAACGTCGATGGGAATTGTATTAAAACGACGTGATAATGCTCCAATAGTAAAAACTATTTATGGAGGCGTGATTGATATTATATTGAATAAAAGAAATGTTGAAGATTCAAAAAAATATTTTAAAGAAGCAATAAAAGATTTATTAGATGGCAATGTAGATATATCACAATTAGTAATTAGTAAAACAGTAAGGACAGATTATGCAAATCCAACACAAATAGCACATAAGGTATTGGCAGATAGAATGGGAATGAGAGACCCAGGTAATAAACCACAATCAAATGATAGAATTCCATATTGTTTTATTGAAACATCGAATTTAAAATGTAGAATATGTAATTCTAAAGTAAATCCAGACAAATGTAAATGTACAACGTGTATGGGTATATTTTGTTATTATCATATGGGAAATCATAAAGAGAATTGTAAAAAAGTATGTCGATTTTGTCGTGTTGAGGAAGGATTAGAAAGATGTGGAACTTGTACGGGATATTATTGTCGTCCATGTTTTAAGAAGCATCAATTAAGGACTGATAAATATAAGAAACAACATAATGATAAATGTAAGAAAATCTTACCAACAAAATTATTACAAGGAGATACAATTGAACATCCACAGTATATTACTGAAAATAAATTAAAGATTGATTATAATTATTATTTGACGAATCAGATTGAAAAACCAGTATTTCAAATATTTGAATTAGTTATGAAAAATCCAGCTAAGATTATTGAAGATTTAGTTAGAGAACAAAAAAATAAAAAAAATGGAACAGTCTCAATTAAACAATGGTTCACGGCTATGAATAAAAATAATAATGAAAAAGAAAATATAGAAACTAAAGTATTGAAAAAGAAAGTTGATTATAATCAAGGAGATGATGATGATAATTTATTAGATATATTTGAAGAAGAAGATGACAAAGATGATTCAAACTTATTAAATTAAATAATAAATACTAAATACTTTTTTAAATCTAATTATATGTAATTAAATAAATCGATATTTAATAACATTATATATAATTAAATTAATGTATAAAACAAAATCATTGCCCAGTAATTTAAACTATTTAGAGTTATCTATTAAAAAAATAAAATCATTTGATAATTTTAATGATTTAATATTAAAAGGACAAATAGAATATATATCTTATGGTAAATATGTGAATCAAAACAAGAATACAACAAAGAAAGAAAGACAAAATGCATTAAAAAATCATTTTTATAATTATAATTTTTAAAAGATAAATATTACGGAAAATATAAATAACATGTAAGAAATATATAATATTTAGAAATCAATAAGAATATCATTTTCTAAAGTTTCCAATAAAAGTTTATCATAATATTCATCATAAATAGAATATTCATTTAATTTATCTAAACATATTTTCCATAACATTTTTGCTTCATAATAAAATTCTTTTTCGTAATATTTTATTGCTGTTCTATTTATTAATAATTCATCAAATACATAAAAATTTAAATCTCTGTATTTATATTCTTTTTCATGTATTTTTTTTTTTAATTTGCTATATATTTCATTTGCTTCAATTTTATCTTTTATATTATATTTTGGCATTATCATTAACTACTTTAAAAGAAGAGAAAAATCAATTTTTAATTTTATTTAACAAAGAATTCAATAAGTAAATATAAACTATTATACATAATACAATAATTGTAATTTTAGGATACAAGTAATTAATTTTGTCTTTATGTATGTAATGATTTATAAAATCATCAATTAAACTACTTGTGTATATTGATGATAATACACTTAATATAATAATTAGAAAATATTTTAAAGCAATTAATTCCATAAATAATTTTCCTATTTTGTAACTTTTTATTATATTTTTTTCATAAATATAAAAATAAGTTAATATACCTAAAGCACATAAACTAACAATTATTTGTGTAATATGCATTGGTACATTAAGATATCGTTTTAATGGTAAAGTAATAATTAATCCTGCTTCAGGAATAGGAGTACATAAAACAAAAAATCCCCAAATAAATAAAGATTTTATACATCCAACTACATATCCATTATAACTAATATAAGTTATTAATGTAATTAAAAATAATAAAACAATACAATCGTAAATACGTAAGTATGTTTTTTGTTTTTCATTTTCTTTTTCTTCTTCAATAGTATTTATATTACCTTTGTTTAAATTTAAAATTAAAAAAGAAAAAACTGTAAATAAAATAAACATTGATACTAAAATTTTTGTAATAAGACTTTTCATCTATCTTATTAATAAATGTGAAAAAAAATATATGTTATTGTATTAAAATTAAAATGAATTAAT
>TARA_B110000483_G_scaffold10773_2_pt1 | contig 15678 bp, 11 predicted proteins | sample TARA_B110000483 | Tara Oceans TARA_B110000483 (sample SAMEA4398176) | marine metagenome | biome: Polar Biome; feature: [SRF] surface water layer (ENVO:00010504); material: water (ENVO:00002006), including particulate matter (ENVO:01000060) such as... | depth 5 m
GTTCCTTTATTATTATAGTTTTTTTAACTTCTATATTATCTTTTTTATTTTCTACAACTGTTCTAGGAAGTATTTTTTCTCTAGTAACATTATATATTTTAAGAGAGTCACCAACAAAATTAAAACCCTCTTTATTATCAGGTATACTTTTATAATCTAAATTATCTGATTTAATATGAACTATTTCACTTTTACTAAACAAGCTTAATTGAAATATATTATTAATTAAATACACTCCAACAATTATAATTATTAAAAACACTAAAATTTTAAACATTTATTGCTCTTGGTTCTTCAGATAAAGCTTCAACCGATTTTACTCCAATTATTGATAAGCCAGAAAACAAAATTATTTTAACAATTTTAGCTAAGGATAGACGAGCTTGAGTAAGCTTGAGATCATCTTCTATAATATATCTTAGGTCAGGAGTAGTATTACCTAAAGACCAAGAATAATGAAATGCACTGGCCAAATCATTTAAGTAAAAAGTTATCCTGTGCGGCTCATTAGAAATAGCTGCAGCTTCAACTTGCCTTGGCCATTTTGATATTATTTTAATAAGGCTTAATTCTGATGGTTTACTTAATAAGTTAAAATCAATATTATCCGTATTATTATTTAAATCTATTCCTAGGTTAGTAGCTTTCTTATACAAAGAGTTAATTCTTATATTTGCATATTGTACGTAATATACAGGATTATCTTTTGACTGCTCTTTAACCTTTAACATATCAAAATCTAACGGAGCATCATTTTTCCTAGTAAGCATAATAAATCTTAAAACATCTGCTCCTACAGAGTTTACTACACTTTTCATAGTAATAAAATTGCCAGCCCTTTTTGACATTTTTACTGGCTTGCCATCATTACTTAAGTTCACCAATTGACATAATTTTACATCAAATTTTACATTCGATTGTGAAAATGATTTTATAATACCTTCAATTCTTTTTACATAACCTCCATGGTCGGCACCCCATACATTAATCATAGAGGAAAATTTTCTTAAGTACTTTTCATAATGGTATGCAGCATCAGCAGCAAAATAAGTCCAAGAATTATCTGCTTTTTTAAGAGGCCTATCTAGATCATCTCCATATGAAGTAGATTTAAACAGCAATTGCGGCCTACTTTCCCAATCTATCTTTTTTAAACCTTTAGGAGGGTCCAATACTCCCTCATATATCATATTATTTTTATCTAAAATATTAACAACTTTTTCTATATAACCATTTGATTTTAAAAAATTTTCAGAGGTAAAAACATCATGACTAACATTTATAGAGAGTAAATCTTCTCTTATTAAATTCATCATAGAGTTAATACTAATTTTTTTAAAAGTTTCTAGCCACTCATTTTCTTCTGCTTCTATAAACTTCTCTCCGAATTTATTTATAATATCTTGCGCAACTGGAATTAAATATTCGCCGGGATACATATCATCAGTAAATACTATTTTTTTATTATTTAATAATTCTAGATATCTAAGGTAAACAGATTTTGCTAAATTAATAATTTGCTGCCCAGAATCGTTTATATAATACTCTCTTGTAATATCATAACCAACGTACTCAAGTAAATTAGCTAAAGAATCTCCAAAAACTGCCCCTCTTGCATGCCCTATGTGCATAGGTCCTGTAGGGTTTGCCGAAACGTATTCAATGTTAACTTTTTCTGATTTTCCATAATTACTTTTTCCATACTCATATTTATGGGTCAGGACATTTTTACAGCATTGATAAAAAATAGCTTTATCAAGGTATAAGTTTATGAACCCTGGTCCAGCTATTTTAGCTTCATTAATAAATTTATTTTTTTTAATTAAAACCACAACATCTATTGCTATTTCTTTAGGATTTTTCTTTAAGAATTTTGAGCTCAAAAGCGCTATGTTAGTGGATATATCTCCATAAGATTCATCTTTAGGAGGTTCAGCCGTAATTTTGCTTAAAAGATTAATATCTTCTACACCAATAGAAATAGCTACATTAACAATTACTTCACGTATATCTTCAAAAATATTCATAAATGTTTCCTAATTAAACCTTATAGTTAACCTTAAATTATCGGTCGCGTTTATCATATAACGATGTTCCAGTCCATCCACCATGTAAATCATAAAGCCTTTTGTGCTCCATAACAGCATACCTATCAGTCATACCTGCAATATAATCTGCTACAATTCTATAAACTTTAATATCTGATTTTGCATTATCAGCTTCTTCTCTCCATTCTGAAGGAAGAAGACTAATATCTTTAGAGAATGCGCTAAATAAATCATTTACTATATTTTTAGCCTTTGAAGTCATTCTATTTACAATTGTGTGTTTATACATTTTATTAAAGAGAAAAGTTCTTAACTCTTGGTTTTCCTTAAACATATTTTTGGATAATTTTACTACACACTGATTATATTTTCTTATATCTTCAACATTTTTAAAATTTTCTTTATTGACAATATTTTCATGCTCATTAATAACATCATTTATCATTGAATTTATTAAACTTCTTATTGTTTCATGTATTAATCTTCTTTTTTCGATATTCTTCCATTTAGACCTATTATAATTTAATACATTACCAACATGTTTGATTTCTGCTAATGAATTTAAAGTAAACAAACCAGCTCTTAATCCGTCATCTATATCATGATTACAATATGCAATATCATCTGCTATAGCAGCTACTTGAGCTTCTGGACCAGCATAATTTTTTAAACCAAGATCAAAAACTCTATTCTTATTTAATACAACTTTTTGATAATCTTTAATTACTGTTGGAATATTATTAAATAAAGGACCATTATGTTTAACAATACCCTCTAAAGATTCCCAAGTTAAATTTAAGCCATCAAAATCAGCATATTTTTTTTCAAGTTTAGTAACTATTCTTAAGGTTTGGGCATTATGATCAAAACCACCTTTACTTTTCATTGATTGATTTAAAGCTTCTTCACCCGCATGTCCGAATGGAGTATGTCCTAAATCATGTGCTAAGGCTATAGTTTCTGCTAAATCTGAATCTAAACCTAAACGTGTTGCAATAGTTCTGGCTATTTGTGAAACTTCAATAGTATGTGTTAGTCTAGAACGAAAATTATCCCCCTCATGTTGAACAAAAACTTGAGTTTTGTGCTCTAGACGGCGAAATGCTGCAGAATGAACTAACCTGTCTCTATCTCTCATAAAAGGACTTCTATAGGAAGACTCTTTTTCTATATAAAAACGTCCTTTACTATATTCAAAATCAGTTCTATAACTTTTTAAATTAGACATGTTTTAATATATTAACTTTCCTAAAAATTACTTTATATATATACATAACTTGAAATTATACAAAATTGAACTAAGATTATATAATTATGATAATAATCTTAAAATAGGTAAATATATGCAAGAATTATTAATTACTGAAGATGCCTTAGAGCGAATTAAACTGATTCAATCCCAAGAGGGAGAAGGTTTTCTTAGAATTACCGTTGATGGAGGCGGCTGTTCTGGTTTTTCTTATTCTTTTAATTTTGATAATAAAAAATTAGAAGATGACATTATTGCTTCTAGTGATAAAAATGGTTTACCTGCTCTAGTTACTGATACCATATCATTAAATTACTTATCTGGCTCAAAAATTACTTGGAAAGAAGATTTAAGTGGTGCATCTTTTTCTATTGATAACCCAAATGCAACGTCTAGTTGTGGCTGCGGAACATCTTTTTCGGTAACCTAGTATGAAAATTGCTAGTTGGAATGTAAACTCAATCAGAGTGCGTTTACCTCATGTAAAAGATTTTGTAAATAAACAATCTCCTGATGTTCTATTATTACAAGAACTTAAAGCACAAGATAAAGATATCCCAATAATAGATTTAGAAGAATTAGGTTACAATTTAATATATAAGGGTCAAAAATCCTATAACGGTGTTGCTATTTTATCTAAGTACCCCATAGAAGACGTTAAAGATAAGTTATATTTAGATACAGAAGAAGAACAAGCAAGATATATAGAATGTTGGATTGATGCCAAGAATAATGGATTTAGAGTTGCTTCAATATATTTACCTAATGGAAACCCTATTAATACAGAAAAATTTGATTATAAGATAGAATGGATGAATAAATTAAAAAATAGAGCAAAGGAATTATTAGAAAATGAAGAATGTACGATCCTAGGAGGCGACTTTAATGTATGTCCCGAGGATAGAGATGCATCAAATCCAGAAAACATGAGAAATGATGCTTTATTTCAGCCTGAATCACGAGCTAAACTCAGAGAGATTATAAACTTAGGTTACTATGATGCTTGGAGAGCCATAAACCCAGATAATACAGAATGGAGTTACTGGGACTATGGCAGAGCATTTGAACAAAACAAAGGTGTAAGAATAGATCATTTTTTGCTCTCACCAATAGCACTTGATAAATTAAAGTCTGTAGAAATAAATAAGTATCATAGATCGTTAGAAAAGCCTTCTGATCACGCTCCAATAATTATAAATATTACAGATTAAAATTTAATAGGCGAATTAACTATATGATATTAGTTAACCAAAATAATTTTCTTACCTATAATAAAAAACATTATAAGTGTTCACTTGGAATAAATGGGCTTAATCAATCAAAAATAGAAGGTGACAAATCCACACCTATTGGTACTTTTTCTTTAGGCAATCTATTTGTTAGAACAGACAGAATAAAAAACCTAAAAACTAATTTCAATTATATTTCTATAGATGAAACAATGGCTTGGTCAGATGATTCTAATAGTAAAGATTACAATAAATTAATAAAAGTAACTAATAGTCATAAAGAAATAATGTATAGGAATGATAATATATATGATTTAATTTTAGTAATTAATTATAATATACATCCAATAATTCCAAATAAAGGAAGTGCTATTTTTCTCCATATATCAAGAGATAATAATTCACCAACACAAGGCTGCGTAGCATTAAATCTAGACGATTTTAGAGAAATTCTTATTACATTAAAACCTTCAGATAAAATTAAAATTTATAAATAATATTTTTAATTTAAAAAAAATATCTATAAACTAAAAGAGCTTATATATCTGCATAACAATGCTTCTCATTTTTTGCACCTGGATGAGTAACTGCACCATTCACTGCAGAGCCTACTAGTTGAGCATATTTCCATATCTCTCCAGAACCATATTCATGCTCACGTGGCTTCCAATTAGCTCTTCTTTTATTTAATTCATCAATTGATAAGTCAACAGTTAAGTCACCAGAATCCGCATCAATAGTTATCACATCTCCATTTTCTACTAAAGCTATTACTCCACCAACTGCTGCCTCTGGACCAACATGCCCTACGCAAAACCCTCTAGTGGCTCCTGAGAAACGACCGTCAGTAATTAAAGCAACTTTTTCTCCCATTCCTTGGCCATATATAGCAGCTGTAGTAGCTAACATTTCCCTCATTCCAGGTCCTCCTTTAGGCCCTTCATAACGAATAACAAAAACGTCACCTTCTTTATATTTACGTTCCTTAACTGCTTGATATGCATCTTCCTCACAATCAAATACAATGGCAGGACCAACATGTCTTGACCTCGCCATTCCTGCAACTTTTACTATTGCTCCTTCTTCTGCTAAATTACCTTTTAGGCCAACCACCCCACCTGTAGGAGTAATTGCATTCTCGACTTTGTATATTACATCTTGGTTTTCAGGAAAGGTAATATCTTTTAAATTTTCTTCAATTGTCTTTCCTGTAACCGTCATACAATCCCCATGTATATAGCCTGCTTCAAATAAAACTTTTAAAATTACCTGCACTCCGCCAGCTTCATGCAAATCTTTTGCAACATACTTACCACCTGGTTTTAAGTCTGCTATATAGGGTGTAGATTTAAAAATTTCTGCTACAGCAAATAAATCAAAATCTATGCCAGCTTCATTTGCCATTGCTGGTAAGTGTAAAGCTGCATTTGTAGACCCACCTGAAGCAGCTACAACTCGAGCAGCATTTTCTAATGATTTTAAGGTTACAATATCTCTGGGACGTAAATTTAATTCAATTAATTTCATTACTTGCTTTCCAGCAGCAAGAGAATATTCATCTCTAGATTCATATGGCGCTGGAGCTCCAGTACTGTTAGGTAACGCTAAACCTATAGCTTCACTTACACAAGCCATAGTATTTGCTGTAAATTGCCCTCCACATGAACCGGCTGATGGACATGCTGCACGTTCTATCAAATCTAATTCTTCAGCATCTATAATACCAGCATCATTTTGTCCTACAGCTTCATATACATCTTGAACTGTTAGGTCTTTACCTTTATGTCTTCCAGGCATTATTGATCCTCCGTATATAAATACGCTTGGAACATTTAATCTAAGCATAGACATCATAACACCTGGTAAAGATTTATCACATCCAGCAACTCCTACTAAACCATCGTAACAATGACCTCTCACAGACAATTCAATTGTATCTGCAATTGCCTCTCTACTAGCCAAAGAGGCCTTCATTCCTTGATGGCCCATTGCGATGCCATCAGTAACAGTTATGGTAGTAAATTCTCTTGGTGTACCTTTAGCAAGCCATACTCCCTTTTTTACAGATTGAGCCTGTCTTCTTAAAGTAATATTACATGGGGCAGATTCATTCCAAGTTGTAGCAACTCCAATAAAGGGTTGATGTATTTGTTCAGTTGTTAAATTCATGGCATAAAAAAAGGACCTATGTGGAGCTTTCCCCGGACCTTCAGTTACATGTCTGCTTGGTAGTTTATCTTTATTAAATTTTGTCATAATACCCCCTATATTTTATTATCTAATCTATTAATTGCTAATTGAAGTCTATCCGCAAAACCTTGAATTTCCTCTTTTCTGCCTTTTTGTTCTTCTATTACCTCTTTTGGTGCACGCTCAATAAATTTTTTATTTAATAGCTTAACATCAATGTTAGAAATATCATTCTTTAATTTTAATAAATCCTTGTTTAATCTATCTAACTCTATATTTATGTTTATAACACCTTTAAGAGAAATATTAAAAGTTGCATCATCTACTAATATTTGAGCAGAGTTGTTAGAATCATTAGTATTTAAAGAAAAACTTTCTATTCCAGCAATACTATTTAAAACTCCAATATTATTATTAATAATTTTAAGGTATTTTTTATCTATAGATTTATAACTTATATTTATCAATGACTTAAATGGTATATTTAACATAGCTCGTAAAGATCTAATTTCACTTATAAATTTAATTATCCACTCTACTTCTGAATTATTTTTACTTAAAATAATTTTTTCTACCTTCGAATTAGGCCACGTTACTAAGGACACTAATTCACCAAAACTATGTACCTTACTATATAAATATTCAGTATTAAAAGGAATAATTGGATGTAGAATAGTTAATATTTTACTAAATACGTAAGCTGTAACATTCTTAACCTCTTTATTATCTTCATTATTGAGATCAGATAGTATAGGTTTTACAATTTCTAAATACCAATCACAAAAATTATGCCAAACAAAATGATACGCACTATTTGCAGCCTCATTAAATCTATAAGATTCTATATCCGCAGCTACGTTATCTGCTGTAGTATATAAAAGATTTACTATCCATAAGCTAATAGGCTTTTTGATCTGCTTTATATCAAAATCTTTATCTAAAACACAGTCATTCATTTCTAAAAATTTTGAAGCATTATGAATTTTAGTTATAAAATTTCTATATCCAACTATTCTGTCTTCTGCTAACTTTATATCTCTACCCTGAGTTGCTAAAGCTGTTAATGAAAACCTTATTGTATCTGCACCATATTTATCCATCAGCACTAAAGGGTTAACGACATTACCTTTAGATTTTGACATTTTATTACCATTAGAGTCGCGGACCAAAGCATGGACATAAACTTCTTTAAATGGTGACTTTTTCATAAAATGAATACCTAGCATCATCATTCTTGCTACCCAAAAAAATATTATATCAAAGCCTGTTACTAAAACATCACCAGGATAATACTTACTTAACTCTTTGCTATTATTTGGCCACCCTAATGTTGAAAAAGGCCATAAACCTGAAGAAAACCAAGTATCTAAAACATCTGGATCTTGTTTTAACTCAATATTTTTTCCATATTTATTAAAAGCTTGTTCTTTAACATCTTCTAATGTTTTTCCAACAAATATACTTCCATCTTCAGCATGCCATGCAGGTATTCTATGTCCCCACCATAACTGTCTAGAAATACACCAAGGCTCTATATTATTCATCCATTCAAAAAAAGTGTTTTCCCATGATTTAGGAACAAATTTTGTTTCTCCACTTTTTACAGATTCAATAGCAGGGCCAGCTAAGATTTTCGCATCTACAAACCATTGATCAGTCAAGAAAGGTTCAATTACAGTATCTGACCTATCTCCATATGGTACCGCATGAACAGTATCTTCTATTTTATCTACTAAACCTAATTCTTCCATATCATTAATAATTTTTTCTCTAGCTTTTAAAATAGTAAGTCCTTGATAAAGGACTGGAGTATTTTCATTTAATGTTCCATTAGTATTTAATATATTAATAGCTTTTAAATTATGTCTTTTTCCGACTTGAAAATCATTAAAGTCATGGGCAGGAGTGATTTTTACAGCACCTGTGCCTTTTTCTGGATCGGCATACTCATCAGCTACTATTAATATTTCTCTATTTACAATCGGCACAAGAACTTTTTTACCTATTAAAGATTTGTACCTTTTATCTTCTGGATGCACTGCAACACAGGCATCTCCTAGCATTGTTTCTGGCCTAGTTGTAGCTACTATAATATATTTTTTAGAATTAAGTATTGGATATTTAAAATACCAATAATAACCTTTTTTATCTTTTTGAATAACTTCCAAGTCAGAAATTGCAGTTTCTAACTTTGTGTCCCAGTTAACTAACCTTTTATCTCTATAAATTAAGTTGCTCTTATATAAGCTTACAAAAACTTCTCTAACAGCTTCAGATAATCCTTCATCTAATGTAAACCTTTCTCTACTCCAATCAGCGGAAGCCCCAAGTCTTTTTAACTGGTTTATTATAGTTCCTCCAGATTCCTCCTTCCACTCCCAAACTTTCTTTAAAAATTCATCTCTACCTAACTTCGCTCTTGAAGTGACACCTTCTTTTAAGATTTGTCTTTCTACTAACATTTGAGTTGCTATGCCCGCGTGATCAGTTCCAGGTTGCCATAAGACATCTTTACCCTTCATTCTCCAATACCTCGCTATAACGTCTTGTAATGTCATATTTAAAGCATGTCCTATATGCAAACTTCCAGTTACATTAGGTGGAGGCATCATTATTGTAATAGCTTCATTATCAGAATCTATTTTTGCTTCCATAATTTTATTATGAATCCATATAGAATTAGAATATTTTTCTATATCAGAATTTGAAATTTTATTATTTGGTTTCTCTACTGATTGTTTTGTAGACATAATTTTTATTCCATTACATTAATTAAAAATTATAAAACTAATTAATTATTATAATTAATTGTTTTTAATGCTCGCTTAACATAATCATCTGTAATTATATCCATATTAAGCCTTATCCATAACTTAATATCAGATTGTATTATTAATTGAATTTCTTTTTTTAAAACAATTTTATTTAAATCTGTTTTATAAAAAGGAGATTTTTTGACAATATCTGTTAGAAGCAACACATCAGTATTGGCTATATTCTTAGTTGTTTTATTACTATTTTTTAATTTACCTTTATTTATTTTTTTTGAAGATTTATTTTTATCATTCATTATGGCTACTTCAAGCTCTTTCATAGCAGAAGTAATATTTTTTTTTACTATTCTAGAGTTAACCATATTTTTATATCTAGTTAATTACTTTATTATAATATGCATTAGAATCATGAAAAGTGCTTACAGGTAAATTTAAATACTTAGCATTCATATTACCAGTAACTTCTAATATTTCATAAGAAGCAATATATAAGTTAGTCTTAGCTTTAATTAAATTTGCTTTTGCCCTGAATAATTCATTTTCTGCATCCAGAACATCTATTACAGTTCTTGCACCAACATTTTCTTCTTGGACCACCCCTTCTAATGCAATTTTATTTGCTAAAATAGATGATTTAAAAGAAATTATCTGAGAGTTTAAACTTTGTATTTTATTCCATATTATCATAGCTTTTTCAGATTCTTCTCTTAATGTATTATTCATATTATAATTACTCTTTGTTAACTTTTCTCTAAATTTTCTAATATTAGATTTATCTTTTCCTCCTTTATACAAAGGAACTTTAAGATTAGCTGAAACATCAAAATATCTTTGCTCTTCAAAGAATGTATTTGGGTCATATGCTTGATTTGCTCTAGCTCTTAAATCGATTGTCATAGACATACCCGTGAGAGCTAAATTTAATTCTTCCTCAGCCATAATTCTATTATTTTTTGCATATATAATATTTGGATTAGCTTTTTTAACACTATCAATTAAATCTTGTAGACTTAATGGTAAAATAGGCATTGCTTCAGGATAAAAAATATCTTCTGAATCTAAGCCCGTATCTGAAAAAAATACTGCTTTTGCAATATTTAAATCTGCCTCAGCTTTAACTAAATTAGCAGAAGCATCAGATAACCTAGCCTCAGCTTGAGAAACATCTGTAATTGTTAAATCCCCCACATCAAACCTATCTTTTGTGGCTTCTAATTGTCTATTTATAACTTCTTTATTTTTCTTAGCAATATCAAGTAAGTCTAAATCTTTGAGTAAATTAAAATACGATATTGCTGCATTTAACAATACTTTATTTTCTAAAACCATCTGTTTGGACTGCGAAATTATATAATTAGCATCTGCTACCTTAATATTTTGGTTTGTTTTTCCTCCATCATAGATTTTTTGTTCTACAACTATTCCCATAGATATAGGGAGATTGCTATTAGTTTTTGTAGTAGTACTAGTTTTTGTAGTATCTAAACTTTTACCTATAGATGAGTCTAAATATACTACTGGATTCCATCCTGACAAAGCCTCAGCAATATCTTCCGTCACAACTCTTTCTTCAGCTCTTTCAGAAAGCAATAATGGGTGGTTAGAATACGCATTTGCAAGAGAGGTACTTAAGCTTTGGGCATTAACTTCTGATAAAAGTATAAACATCATAAATGATAAATAGACTAAATTTGAAATGCATTTAAACCGAAAAAATTTTACTGTACTAAACATTCTATATCCTTCTATAACTAAATAAACTTTATCAAAAAAAATTATTAAAACTCAAAAACACCTTTATGGTTAAAACCAAACATATTTGGAATATTTACATTAAATATAGTTGAACTACTAACTATACCTTTATTTTTTTTAAATACAACTGCCTTTCCATATGATGAAGTATTATTTTGAGCTTTAATACCACAAATTATTCTACCATTATCAGCCAATTGATCAAACAGCTCATTAGGAATAGATTGAACAGAACCAAAAATAAAAATTTTATCATAAGGAGCACTTTTAATGTTTCCATGAAAATGCTCTCCCCCTATTATTACTGAACTATCTGCGCCAATTTTGGACAATAAATCATTAGCATTATTTCTTAATTCAGCATCCTTCTCAACACCTACTACTAATGATGATAGTTTTTCTAAAATAGCTGTAGCATACCCTGTACAAGAGCCTATTTCTAATATTACATCCTCTTTAGATATAGAAACAGAATTTATTAAACGGCCAATTAATCCTGCTGATAAAAGCCATCGGCCTTCTTTAACTTCTATATTACCTTCATGATAAGCTATTGATATACTTCCTTTATCCACAAATAATTCACGAGGGACATTTTTAAAAGCATCTAATATTAATTCATTATTAACTCCAATAGGCTTTAATTGCCTATCTATCATATTTTTATTCATTAATTCCATTGAAACTGTCAAGAATAAGCTCCTCACTATAGTCTTTAGTTACTTAGTATAGCATATGTTTTAAAATGTTAAGTGTGTTTTATAAAATAATACTTTAAATATTATCAATTTTTAAATGGCTTAAAAGCTATTAATAGCTGAGGCAACAAAATTAGTGATGAAAGTAATGCCATCAACATAGCTAGACTAGTTAATAATCCAAAATATATACTAGGAATAAAATTTGAAAAGACTAAGACCAAGAAACCTATTATGATAGTGATAGAAGTATAGTACATTGCAAAACCTATGCTCATATGAGTACGCCTCATAGCTAAACTATAATTATTATCCGTCATTAATTCTTTTTTATATCTATATATATAATGTATTGTATTATCCACTGCCATCCCCATACTTATGGCTGCAATAGTAATAGTCATCATATCTAATGGGATTTTGAACCAACCCATAAAACCTAATACTAAGCATATAGAAATTACATTTGGAATTAATGCAATTAATGAAACTTTAATAGATTTAAATAAAAGTAAAAACATAAAAAATAGCAAAATAATAACACTACCTATTGTAAGTATTTGAGACTTAAATAAACTTTGCAGCATATTATTATATAAAATTAAAACATTACTATAATGTATTTTATCAGGATCCATATTTACTATATTAGGAATCTCTAAATTTATTTTTTTTAGAAATTCATTTCTTCTTAATTCAGGCATAGAATCCTTAATTCTCATGCTAATTTTTGCTTGATTGTGTTCAATAGAAATATACGGAGAAACAATTATCTTTTTATATTCATCCGGTAACTCTGAATATAATAATGCTAATTGAATTATATCCAAATTATTTCCGTTATTCATTACCTTTCCAACCTTTAATAAAGTAGCAAAAGACATTACTTTTCCTATTTCAGGTTGTCTTTCTAAATAATTATGTACCTTACTTATTAAGTTCATTTTTGAAGATGTGAAAAATAATTTAGAAGCATTATTGGAAGATAAAGCCTCTTCGTCTAAAAAATCAAAATCGTCTATTGCAAATTCATCAACATCTTCTCTATAAACATCTTCCTCAAAGCTTTCATCAAAATCTAGGGTAATATCCAACAAAGTAGTACCACCTAACTTTTGATCAATTAATTTCATACCCTTATAAATTTCACTACTATTTTTAAAGTAATCGATAAAACTGTTTTCAACCTTTAATTGAGCCACACCTATTGTACCAATAAGAAATATAATAAATGCTAAAAATATAATTTTTTTACCAAAAAAATTAGATATATTAGCAAAATATTTAGGTAAAGGAACATTTTGTTCAAATTTTAAATTTGGAGCAATTTTATTTAAATATAATTGTAGCAATGGAAACAAAATAAATGCGCTTAACAAAGAAATTGATATACCTATACTCATCATCCAACCAAAATTAATAACTGGCAAAAGACCAGAAAAAACTAAAGAAGAAAAGCCTACAATTGTTGTAGCAACCGTATATAAACATGGTAAAGCCATAGAAGAAACAGTCTCTATTAGTAAATCTTTTTGTGAAAAACTTGGGTTCAAAGAATATAACTCTCTGTATTTAACTGTAAGATGCACTATTATTGCCATTGTAAATATTAATTGTAATGAAATAAAATTTGATGAAATAATTGTAATATCCCAGCGAAAAATACCTAAAATGCCAGAAGTTATTATTACAGAAAAAGAACATGTGATTAATGGAATTAAAACCCACCTTAACTGTCTAAAAATTAATACAAGTGAAATTACTAAAAACAATAGAATAGAAAACCCAAATATTTTTAGATCATTTTTAACAAAATTTACAACATCATTAGTAATCATATTTAAGCCCCCAAGAAAAATAACTTCTTCTTTTTGATAAGGCTTTATAATATTTCTAATGCTTGTAATTGTTTCTTCATTTTGAATTTTTGATTTATTTTTATAAGCTTTATAAGTGTTTTCTATTATTTTTAATTTTTTAAGCTCTGACTCATTAATTATGTTTTTACTTTGTTTAACTCTTAACTTATTTCTCTCATCTCTTAATTTTACACCTTTTACATCTGCTTTAAGATTAATAACAATTGATGTAGTAGTAAAATCACTACTAACTAAATTATCTTTATATATAGGACTACTAATAAACTCTTCTTTAGCTAGTTGTAAATCCATGCCTTTAGACTTAATATTTGGCACCCCTTGAGACAACTCTGACAGTTTTATAGGAGGGCTTAAAAGTAAAGGTACATTTAGTATAGATGTCACTGATGCAACCAAATCTAATTTTAATAAATTTGAAGAAATAGATTCTATATTTTCTAAAGTGTTCGTTGAAAACAAATCTTCTTTTGGCGTATAAGCAAGTATTAAAAAATCAGGAGAATAATATCTATTACTAACTAATTGAGTATATGCTAAATCTTTATCACCTTCTAATATTAGAGTATCAGAAGATGCATCAATAACTAAAAATTTTGCAAAGTATCCAAAAACAATAACTATAGTTAATAATAAAAAAAATATTAACTTAGGAAATTTAAATATGAAATTTTTATAAAAAGCATTAAACAGCAATTAATTCCCTCTCATGAACATTTTTTTATTTAATATTATTATAATATTATCAAAAAAAATTAAATACATAATAATATTAATTTACCTAAATACTAATATAGAGTATACATCTCTAAATTTATTTAAATTAATATTTATCATACTTAATATTAGGTAAATATTAAAATTTTAAGGCCCGGTGTCAGAGTGGTTATGTAGTGGACTGCAAATCCTCGTACGGCGGTTCGATTCCGTCCCGGGCCTCCAGAGGATTAATTAATGGATAGAGAACCCTGTATAGTAGGTGTAGCTGACTTTCCACTTCATGAAAGAGGAAGAGCAGCAGAAGGTAATAGCGAACTTACAATCCAAAAATATTGTGCAGAACAAGCATTAAATCAAGCAGGTTTAAAATTTTCAGATATAGATGGTCTTGCTGTTGCAGGAATGTGGGGTATGCCTGGTCCTGGCATGATGCAACCAAATGTATTAGTTGAATACCTAGGCATCAAATCTCCAAAATGGTTAGAAGGCACTAATATTGGAGGGTCAACATTTCTACTTCATGTTAATCATGCCTATCAAGCAATAAAAGCAGGGCTATGTGATACTGTATTAATTTTATATGGCAGTTTACAAAAATCTAATGCCTCAAGAGTCTTAGGAGATAGACCTGCATTATACAGCAATCAATTTGAAGTAGTAAGCGGACTCCCCCTTCCTGTAGGAGGTTATGCACTTGCTGCCCAAAGACATATGAATACATATGGAAGTAGTAGAGAAACCTTAGCAGAAATTGCTGTTTCCACTAGAGCATGGGCATCTATGAATGAAAATGCAGCCTTTCAAACTCCATTAACAATAGAGGAAGTTTTAGCATCTAAACCTATTGCTACCCCCTTGCACAGATCTGACTGTTGTCTAGTTACAGATGGTGGTGGCGCTGTTGTACTTACAACTAATGAAAAAGCAAAAGATTTAAATACTAAACCTATATATATAAGAGGTTATGGAGAAAGTAACAGCCATTCAAGTATAAATTACATGCCAAATATGGACCATTTAGAAATAGCAAAAAATTCAAGTAAAAGAGCCTTTAATATGGCTGATTTGAATACAAATGATATAGATTTAACTATGCTCTATGACTCTTTCACAATAACTGTTCTTTTAACATTAGAAG
>TARA_B110000483_G_scaffold99602_1_pt1 | contig 15658 bp, 11 predicted proteins | sample TARA_B110000483 | Tara Oceans TARA_B110000483 (sample SAMEA4398176) | marine metagenome | biome: Polar Biome; feature: [SRF] surface water layer (ENVO:00010504); material: water (ENVO:00002006), including particulate matter (ENVO:01000060) such as... | depth 5 m
TTTTATATATTCCCAAATCGGCTGCGCATTTTGTTTTCTAAAAGTTATAATTGTTCTATTGTAAGAGGTTTCAATGTCATCGTTCCTATATAAATCGTAGGGTATTAGATTTGAAACGTCGGGAACATTGTTATCATGTGCAAGAATAACAAGCGATAAATCAATACCATTTTCTCTTGCTCCGGGGATCTTTATTTTCAACCTATTGCTATTATCAGCGGACCAATTCCACGACCAGTCATTTAAATCAGTTTTAGTTTCTATATAATAACTAACATCAAATCCTTCTGGATCAATGGCGGATAAATCCAAATTATAGTAAGAAACATCACGATTGTTACTTATTGTGGGTTTATCATAACTAACGTCGAAGCTTATATCATTATACATACCTGCTAGTCCTGGACGCTCATGTTCCCTCGGCTGGTCTATTACCTGGCTACCCTTATGTGAATAATTCTCTTGGTTAGATGCGTCTAATTTAAATTCTGTCCAGATGGGCACCTCATTTACTTTTGTTATATATATTAATTTAGGATTAAGTGTCTGTGTAGCATCATCTCTTACTTCAAGAATAAATGATATATCAAAACCATTATTAATTGGAACTTTTATATCTAAATTACTAAGATCAGTATTTTCTATATCTTTGACAAAGCCAGTACTAATGTCTACTGTTCCCGAAGATAATCTAACATCCCATCCAGCACCATTATTATAACTAAAATCATTGAAACTATCCTGATAACTAATACCAACCGAACCAATAGATTCAAACGCATCAGCACTATTGTTTTCTCTTCTTCGTAAAGTCATATTATCAAGTTCAAGGTCATTCACTATTATTTTAAGATTATAAGTTTTAGTCTCTTCGTTTTTAATTTTCTTTACATAAAATTTAATTGTACTAAATCTATCAAAATTTGTATCATTGGAATAATCTTGTAGACCAACCGATACGTCTCTTATGGATGAAGGCGGATATTCAATATATTCTCCATTTCTAATATGCGAAATATCTTGGTTAAAATTCGCATCTAATAGCATATCAATACCCTCATATGATAGCGTAAAACGGTTATACCATGGAGAGTTATTTGAATCTACTAGTTTATGCCATGAATCATCGTCTACTTTAATATAAATAAATGCCCTACCTTGGTTATTAACATCGGTATTAATAATTTCAGCCAACGAACCAATTGGTAAATCACTATTCTTTCTTAAAACATGGTTAATTGAATCATATCGCTGGATAACGTTAAACGCAGAGTTGACCCAATCTAAATCAGCAGTTGAATTAAACGAAACATCGCCATTAATAATTAAAACATTACTTGAGTCTTTATCTCTAAGCGGTGGTTCTGTTGGGTTAATTATGTTTATACTTATATCTGACTTTTCGGTTCCATATAACGAATCTGTATTACCGTAGAAATTAATATATTGGTTTTCACTATATAAATTATTCAGCGACAATTCTCCTCCAATTTTTAAATTTTCTTCTACAAGTAGATTATTTAAAATAGTTATCTTACCATTATGTCCATTAAGCGTGTTCAAACTAACCTCATTAATCTGAATAGAAGTATTATTTGAAATATCAGCAATAAATTCAATGTGGTTATTTGAACCGCTTATATTATTAACAGATAAGTCACCTACTCTTAATATTTCAGCGCTAAAGTCAGAAGCATGCAAAATATCTTCCATACTTACATCACTTTTGAAAACAACCGAATCGCTATTATTAAAAGTCTCAATGTGAGACACTGATATATCTGCAACATATAACGATTTGTTTATAGAAACATCACTCATAAAACGAATAGGCTGGTCATTGCTACCATTGCGATAACTAATTTTATTTACACATATATCGGTTGACTGAATGTTATTATAAAATGAGGCATCACTAATTATAGTAATTACATTATCAGTTTTTGACTCAATAACACTAAAAACGAGTTTGTTTTCAACACTAATTGACGAAAATGAACCATCGTACGCGCGTATTTCTTGGATACTTGCACTCGCTACATCGATTGGTTTAATAAATTCAATTACTCCATCGGTATCTATATGATTTTCTAATTCAATTTCGTCAACAGATATATCCCTCGCCTTTAAAATATTAGCAACAGTAAGACTAATATCAGAATAAGAGTCATTCAGCGAAAGATCGTGAACAATCAATGTATCAAACATTGATTTATCGCTTTTAATCGTTCTACAATCGACGCTATCTATTGAATAAATAGCTCCGGTATCAATAGAATCATTGGTTTTCCAATCTGGAGTACCCATTATATAATATAAATACACTAAATATGTATATTATACTTATTTACCAATTTTATTTGAAATGATAAGTTAGTATTAAATTATAAGCTATTGAATTTATTATATATCGCGTCAAAATCATTATTTAGACCTTCTGGTCCACCACAGCTAATGTCTATAATTCTTGATATATTATTACCTGATGTATTTGTCTTATGAGGGTCGCTTTGAATCACATTGTCACATAAAGTTATTAGCATTGAAATATCATTGTTTGTGTTTGTTTGGAAGTAAAATGAAAAACAATACGATTCATCGTGAAATATTTCAATGTCCTTCTCATTAGAAGTTGGACCAACGCTACCTGAAGGGTCTTGCCCAACTCCGACACCTTTAAAAAAATAACTAATATCTCTCATGCAAGGCTTGACCATCAACTTCATTTTTGGAGTTACACTGTCGGTTGACGTATATTTTTTGTCAATTCCATATTCCATTTTTAATTTATACGTTGTTTTACTACTAATATCGATTGTGTAATTATTAGAGAATTCTTTTAATATGAATGTGAATTGATTGTCGCCAACCTTATTTAATTTTTTACCAAGATTTGTAGTGTAATCAGTCCCATTATAACTCAATTCATATAAACTAATGTCTGTAAAATAAATATCGTTTATACTATTATCTTCTAATAATACTGTTCCGTAATTACCATTCGGATTAGCATAATATAAATCGCTCAGTTTTTTATTAGGACCCGACCCACTATTTTTAACAATTGAAAACGCGCTTTTGGTAAAAGTAGTAAGATCATTAAGATCGCCCTGTTGAAGTTGATTAATAATCGTTTGGTCTATTTCAATATCTAAATCTTGAAAATTATTTATAGAAACGTCCCCTTTTATTAAAATCGTTTCGGTTCCATTTATAGAAGAAATAGTATTAACAGAAATATCGTTTATATGTAGGTGTTCAAAAGACGCATCGTTATGTATACCTATAATACCTGACGACGTTAAGTTAGCTAAATTAATTTCACCATTTACAGATAAATCTACATTTACAGAAAGATCACTATTAACGGGACCAATTTGTGTAAACTTGTTAACATTAAAGTCGTTTGCCTTTATTCCTTGAAATGAAACGTCTGAATGTATAATAATTTTCGTACCACTATAACTACCTAGATTAATAATATCTAAAAGACTAATATCTAGGTTATTAGTTAGAGATATATCACTAACATTTTGAATATTCTGTAAAGATAGATCTCCATGTATTTTAATAGGACCTCGTAATTTATTAACATTAACATCTGAAACAGCAATTTCATTGTTTGTAGAAACATCAACGTCAAATTGAATATTGTCATGTAGTGCGTATATCCCGTTAAATATTCCGTTATTAGTATTTACACTTCCATTAAAGGATAGGTCTGGTTTATAAAAATTAATCTTGTTATCATCGCTGGTAATTTCATTAATTTGAAGAGTCTCTGTTTTAAACATATCAATGTAAGCTTCTCCCGTGCTCACCTTATGAAAATATCCTATTGGTGCCGAAAATGGATTCAATATTTTAATCTTTCTATCTGGATATAAAGAGCCAAACGTATCAAGATTATTATGTTTTGATACGACTCGTTCTTGCATAGATAGGTCGGCAAACAAATTATAAGTTTCAATGCTAATATTTACGGATACATCAGCTAGTTCATTGTTATCTGCTACAAGTGTATCTAATACAATTAATGAATCCATACTTATCTGAACTTCGGGCTTATCCGGGTTGGAAGCATTATTCATATAGTCTCCTCTGCTGTGGGTAGTCATATATATTAATAAAATAGTTAAATACCTACAATTTAATCTAATTATTATATGGATTAAATCTAATATGTAAATATCCATCTACTTGGTCCGAACCAGGGCTATCTGGTATATTATGTGACGGGTCAGATATATGGTCTTTATAATAAGAGCTACCGCCACCGGCCCATGATGGATTATTAGGATTTATATTCTCTCCAGTGGTTACGTCATGCGCATCGCTACCGCCACCAGCATATCCTCCACCACCACCAGAGCCACCTTCGCCGCCGGCGGCCCCGCCACCAAACCCTCCTTCTTTTGCATCTCCAATCGCATCCGCATTGGCCCCATAGATTGGAGAAAATACATTATATCCTCCTGTTCCGCCATCAATAAATGAATTAGCTGTCTTCATCATTACCTTATTTGGATCAGCACTATCTGATAAAAATGTAGTATTATCTCCGTCGTGTCCGGCCAATCCTCCAGGTTTAATTATACCTCCACCGCCACCACCGCCACCAAAAACAATGTCACCAATATCATTTGTCTCATTGTAACCACCACCCCTACCTGGAGCTCTTTGTTCAGGGTCTATATTAGTTCTGATGTTTTCACTCTCATTATATAATCCAGCATTTCCAAGAAATGTCTTTGTTGATGTGTCCATAGAAGCATCCGTAACCGTTCTCTTGCTCGCCCAATCACCTTCTCGGGTCCAAGTTCTTCCTCCACTGCCACCACCAGCGACAGCTATAACTAAACCCTTTATATCAATTAATTCATCTATATCTCCATCTATTAAAGGGTCATCTTTTACAAAAAATGTTGCTCCACCGCCACTAGAAGAATAGGGAAGATAATTCGAATGTCCTGTTGCTAGCTCTGTATCAATCGTAGTTTTATTACCTAAATAACCCTTTTGACCTATTAGAATTCTATATTTATCTCCTCGTGTGAGAATAGCACTCGTGTCAAATCTAGCTCCATACCCTTCAAGATTTTCGTATTTTTTATTGTACGTATACGAACGACCGCCGCCCGCCCCAGCGATTGTAATATCGTATTGCCCTGTAGCAGGCACCGTCCATATCTGTATACCGTTGTCGGATGACTGGTCTAAATATGATATGTCCGTCCACCAATTGTCTAGAGAATATGATTCCGCTCCATTATCATATCTCGATGTATAAAAATCACTACAATCCGCTAATGACGGACCAAGTCTTCCCGAAGTATCACAATTTGTGAACGTAAATTCCTTAAACTTGTATAAAAATGGATGGAATCTTAATTCTATTCTATTATAACAGCAATCACCATTAAAATCACCATTGTCGTCGGCATATATTGAAAAGGAAGTGTCAATTTCAGTAGGGTCGCGATTTCCACTGGTTCTAACTATTATTTCCTTATTTTCATTATACAGACCAATCGTCATTGATGTATCCGTAAAATAGCTTACGTCAAAGCTTATATCGAAGCCTTCATGGTCAATCGCGGAAAAATCTAAACGATATTCTAACGCAGAGTTATCGCGTATGGATGACGTATCCCAAATATAATAGGTAAATGATGGGTCGGTTGTTTTATCTATTTTATTAAAACAGATATCAGTAAATGTTCCGAATGAATAATCAAAACTATTATCGTTGTAGAATTGTTTGTCCCAACCAGCTTGTCCGCCTTCATAAGATATTCCATAAAACGATAAATCGGTAAATACGGGCGGCGTATTTCTAATAATATCCTTTATCCTCAAAATAATATTTCGCGACACATCTTTTGTGTATCTAACTGTACCGTCGATTTGATATAAATCTCTCTCCGAATGACTGATATCAGTATCTCCAATACCGGCCGCCACAAAATCGAAAGATGCATCTTCTGTTGGATGAAACTCATAATAATTATGAAGGACTATATTTATCGAGGTATCTGTTGAAAAGTCATTAAGGGTCTTATCATTATCAATACACGTATTTACCGTAATTATATTCCCAGATAGCTCTATTCTATCTTTTAAAGGACCAGCCGAATCTATGTTAAATGATACATCATATTTGGTATTTACATTAAATCCAGAGAGATCAATTGTGTATTTTAAATTGTGACTGTTATCGCCAAAATATTGGTTAAGACTAATATCAAAAAAGGCACTTGAAATGTCCCTTGTATCTGCAGTGCTTATAGGATTGCTAAGACTGAGATCGTTCCAAGAAAAATCGGTAAATACTATATCGTGTCCCGTATTATTCTCGGAATCTTGATACATACCCTCTAAACAGACATCGTACGTTTTAAATCGGATTGCATCCCACACTGGTCGCTCTGCCATTTCAAATACTTGATCCTCCTTTAATTTTATAGTTCTAATAGTATAATTTGTATAATCATGTCCTGCTACGTTTAATGAGAAATCGTCAGATGCGGCTTTACTACTAGGCGTAACAATTACAAGACGAGTTTTTGAAGTATCAAAGGTAGGATTATGGTATCTTTCAATGTTTACTGTGTATCCAGAATTATCGTGATAATCGCCAATAATATAAGATACGTCAATAAACTCTGGATCTCTTCCCGAAAAGTCAAAATAATGTGTATTTTTTCTTGTGTTAGGATAAAATATACCACCCGATAGCCCAATCATTTCATATCTATTGTAAGAAAAATCACACGATAAATCAGTGGTTACATCGGCAATAATGGTTGACGAATCCATCGTGTCATACAATGAATAAGAAATATCGTTTCCATCATAAATAACATCTTTGTTGTGTTTTATTGAACCGAAAATTATTGGTTTATTAATTGTCCTTATTTTCTTAAGTGACCCAGGGGTTTTTTGAACATAAAGCGTTACTGAAGCTACACTACTATCTATGTTATATACTCCATCATATCTCGCTAACGAAAAATCAGAATCAAAATTGTCAATTTTGTTTTTTAAATAAGACTCCTTACCGGAAGTCTCGCTAAGCAACCCTAATGCACCATCTTTGTAGTTAGTAGCTAGTTCAATAACGAGGTCTGAATAATTGGTACTGTGATAAGCCCGATATTGTTTCGGTTTATGTGCGGCCTTTATTTTACCTTCTATTCTAACTTTTGAATCAAAAATAAACTTATTGTCTTGATTGAATGGTTGTATTGTATTAATATTACACTCTTTAGCTTTGATCGTTTTTGAAAAACTAACCTGTCCTGTAACATTTAGACATCCGTCTATTGGAAAAATATTACCATTAAAAGATAAATCTTTTACAAACAGGTTATTATTTATAGATAAATCTCCTTCAACTGTTATCTGATTTTCGGATAGCACACGTATATTGTTTACTATTAGAGAGCTAATGTCGGTATTACCATTAATACTTAAATCATTTACAATGGTTACAATATCGTGATACGCACCTATTCTACTTAAAGACAAATCGTTTGCTACTTTAACAGAATTAGCAACAGAAACGTCCAAAGCCTCTACGCGTTTATTTGTTGATACATCTTGTATTATTTCTATAATTTGTGTATGAGTACTTTTTTTATTAAAATTATTACTAGTAAGGGTTTCAATATTAAATTTACCATCGGAAGATACATCAGAATACATTACCATTGAGGGGTCTGTAGCCGAGAGAAACTTGGTTTTAAAGTCATCTACTTTTATAGTGTTTGTTATTGATACATCACGCATAAAATTAACATAATCATTACCATTACTACCAATAAAATTAACAGATAAATCATTTACCTCCAATATTACAGCCGATAATTCTGTTCCGTCAAATTGAACAAAACCGGCAGACAAATCTGACGACACGTCACTTATAAACGAAATAAATGAAAGGTCTTCATTGCTAAAATCTATTGTGTTGGTTTTTAATAATGGTGTTTTGATAAATGTTCCGGTAGAATCGTTGACTCCTTCTATCGTAATACCCGCAATGTCATCTATAATCGCCTCGGTTAAATGTGCAATATTTGCATACAAATAACCCGTATCTATTAAATCTACATTATATATATCTTCAGAGGTCATATATAATACGAATACACAAAAGTAGTGATTATTATACTTACATATTACTATTACATATGGTAGTATACGAGTAATTTCATTAAATATTAAGCAATTATATAATGGGATATGCTATTGAAATTGCACAATCGGCTACTAATACAGATACGATGCGTTCTGAAGCTAGTTATTTTAATTGCGAATCCCAGTATATTATGAACGATGACCCTAATAACAAGAAAATTTTATTAGTTCACGTAGTAATTTTTTCAGACGAAAATTTTCATAACCTATTAAGATACATTAGGAAAATTAAACAAGGAAAATGCGGTCACATAGAATGTATTTACTATGATGATATTTCGTGTGACCTTTTATACGCATCGTCACAATACTTGCGCAAAACAAGCAGAGAATTTGAAAAAGAATATAAAAAAAATAACAAAATAGAGAACTATTCTGATACACAACTACGTATATATGAGACGATGCGAGTCTAGATCATAGTAAATTGGTGATACCTGCTTTATGAATTAGTTATTAGTTTGCGAACAGTATCCGGCATCTCATCCGAAAGTTTATCTATCGGAATGTTTCTATCTAAACTAGATTCATTCAATTCTTCGCGGATTGGTTTCTTTTTTTTATATTCTTGAAGAAAATTATCGGGATAAGGAGTGTATTTTATAGTTTTTGATGATTTACCTCTTCTTTGTTGTTTGCGTTTCGTGGGTTTTCGTCGTTTTCCTCGTTTTCCTCGCCCACGCGAGCGAGTTTTTGTAGGAACGATACTTTTACGACGTCTAGTAGTTTGCCTTTTTTTTATAGGACTCGGCATTATCAAATCCATATCTTTTAGCGAGTTTAACAATTGTTTAGCATATCCGCGGTGCTGATGTATGGTTGGCCTTCTAAAATTATACCTGCACTTGTAGTCGCTCTTAAGACGTTCCTCTAGCGGCTTCTCGTTTGAACGCTGCGCTATCATATTTTTGATATCATCTCTGCTTAATTGGGTTATATATATTTTCTTACTATCTCCATCATCTTTTTCGGCAATTATATTAACTATATCACCGTCATATTTTGCGACCATACTATTTGAATTTGTTTCAGTTAATAAAGTCATAATATAATTATTATATATTTTTTATTTATAATGTTAGATATAAAAAATATACCTCTCTATAGAGAATCGGCAAAGAGTGTTCCAGCAGAGTCGTCCAAGAAAGTGAAGTCAAATACAAAGTATATTGATATGCATTACGATAAATCCTTTTCAGATAATTATTTCCGTAATTTATATGAAGGCGACAAGAAGAAATAAACAAGGAAAACTAGAAAATCACAAGAAAATTTTAGAGGGTGAGTGTATATTTCCATATAAATATAAATGGAAGTCGCATGACGCGTGCTATACAACTAGCAAGGGAGAGATATGTGCCACATCCATAAACCCCAAAACGCGCACTTTGAAAAAATATGGATATTGTGTTAAGGAGACTGTGCAACCTAGCAAACACCATAAAACTATTAAGTTAAACAAGCCTATAAAATTGAAAAGAAAATTAAAACTAGATGATGATATAAAGAAAACACAGCCATCTAAAAGAATGAAACGATACAACGAAGAATTTATTGACGTTCTAAATGAACTGGAAGATATTATGTTGAAAAAGGCAGAGCCGTTTAGAGCACGGGGGTATCGCAAGGCAATCAATATTATAATCACCCACGAAGGTGATATATTTAATGCAAGCGATTTATCGGAGACTCCAATAGGCGCTAACATTATCAGTAAACTAACCGAATATGTTGAAACAGGTAAAATAGAAATGTTGGAAAGAGAACGCAACGACCCGGTAAATCAGCTGGCTAAGGTTTACGGAATCGGTCCAAAAAAGGCGAAGGACTTTGTGGAGAAGGGGATCACTACAATAGAACAGCTGCGTGCCCACGAAGAGCTTCTGACTAATGCTATGAAAATAGGGGTAAAATACTTTGATGATATTGAGAAACGAATTCCGCGCAAGGAGATTGACGATTATAAGGCTGAATTGGATGCGGTGTTTGCGGAATCCGCACATTCTGACTCTGAATTCAGCATAGTTGGCTCTTACCGCCGACTCGCGAAAACCTCAGGAGACATTGATATTATCGTGTCTAGTCGGTCAAATAATCGGGCGACATTTGACGAGTTTATTGACGGGCTGATCAAGAATAACATAATCATAGAGGTTCTCAGTCGCGGAAAGACGAAAAGTCTGACCGTTACGAAATTGCCGGGTAAACCTGCTAGGCGCGTTGATTTTCTCTATACACCATCCGACGAATATCCATTCGCCGTTCTATATTTCACCGGCAGCAAAAACTTCAATACTGCTCAAAGGCAACGTGCTCTTACGCTCGGTTACACTCTGAACGAGCACGGACTATATCACATGAAAAACGGAAAGAAAACCGACAAGGTAAATCACGTATTTAAAACGGAAGACGATATTTTCAAATATTTGGGAATGGAATACCTGGAGCCGGATAAGCGAACCGACAATCGGTCTATTATAGCAAGAGACGTTGCTCCAAAGAAGTCTGTTCCGAAAAAACTAAAAATTAAAACCAATAAAAAAATAATAACTATTAAAAAAAAACTTCCGAATAATATTGAATTGTTTAGAAAAGAGGGAATTGGTGTGCTAACCATTCTCTCCGAGAAAGAGTTGAGCGCGATGATACGCAAGGCGAATGACGCCTACTATTGCGATTCAAAGCCGATTATGAGCGACAATGAATATGATATTCTTCGCGAAACGACGCTTTCGCGATTTCCTAATAATAAGGCGGCATTAGAAGGGCACACAAAATGTGCCATCGATAAAATGAAGGTTGAACTCCCATATGAAATGTGGTCAATGGATAAAATTAAACCGGATACGAAGGCGCTTGCGAACTGGAAACAAAAATACGACGGACCATACGTCCTGTCGTGTAAATTGGACGGGGTTAGCGGCCTCTACTCTACCGAGGGCGATGAACCAAAGCTTTACACGCGCGGCAACGGAAAGGTCGGTCAAGATGTTTCGCATCTCATTCCGTTTATGAAGCTTCCGCGGGATAAGAATGTAGTCCTTCGTGGCGAGTTTATCATAGACAAGAATATATTTAAGGATAAATACAAGAGTTCGTTTGCGAACCCTCGCAACTTTGTCGCTGGTGCAGTAAATCAAAAGACAATAGACGATGAGAAATTCAACGACATTGATTTTGTGGTTTATGAAGTAATTAAACCGGTAATGTCGCCATCAAAACAGCTGTCGCACCTTGGCGAAAGCGTCATTATGGTTGAGAACGAAACGCGAGCAGATATAACCAACGATGCGCTATCCGACCTTCTTGTCAAATGGCGCGACGAGTATCGGTACGAGATTGACGGTGTAATATGTATTGATGATAAGATATACGAACGCGAGACGGGCAATCCCGACCATGCGTTCGCATTCAAGATGGTGCTATCCGACCAAAAGGCCGAGGCCAAGGTGTTGGATGTGCTGTGGACGCCTAGTAAGGACGGCTACTTGAAACCGCGCGTCCAGATTGAGCCAATTACTCTTGGAGGAGTGTCTATTTCATACGCCACCGGTTTCAACGGAAAATTCATCAAAGACAATAGTATTGGTATAGGCGCGCTCATCGCTTTGATTCGGTCGGGCGACGTGATACCTCATATTACGGAGGTGATACAGCCCGCCACCTCACCAAAAATGCCTACACAGCCATATATCTGGAACGAAACAAATGTGGACGTTATGCTGAAGAACAAGGACGACGACGACATTGTGAGAAATAAGACTATCACTGGGTTCTTTCGAATCCTTGGCGTGGACGGTCTGAGTGACGGAAATGTCAAACGTATCAGCGGTGCCGGATTTGATACGATACCGAAAATAATTAGAATGACCAAGGAGGACTTCCTCACGATTGACGGGTTCAAAGATAAGCTGTCTACCAAAATAAGCGTGGGGATTGCCGAAAAGCTGAAGACGGTGGCGTTGCCACAGCTAATGCAGGCCACTAATATATTCGGTCGCGGATTTGCGGTCAAGCGATTTCAGCTTATATTGGACGAGGAGCCAACCATATTAACCACAAAAATAAGTAACGAGGAGAAAATAGAAAGAGTGAAACTAATTGACGGGATGGCTGAGAAATCGGCGCGGAAATTCGTTGAGTTCCTTCCGGCGTTTCAGAATTGGATACAGGATGCCGGGCTACAAGAGAAACTGATACCCGAAAAGATGGAGAGCGCCGATACGTCACATCCACTATACGGGAAAAAATACGTGATTACTGGGTTCCGCGATTCCGACCTTTCGGACAAGCTGAAAAAATACGGAGCGAGGGAGACATCCGTCGTTACTAAAAAGACCGATTTTGTCATTGTGAAAGATAAAAACGCGAAAAGCGCGAAAATAGAAAGGGCTACAAAACTGGGGGTTGCGATTGTAACACCGGATGAGTTAGAGTAGATGGTCTAGTGTTATTTATAAATATATATAAATATATTATATGCGTATATATCTAATGTTGAACTTTATTAAAAATTTATTATTCATTTTTTTATCGCTGGATGTATGTGATGCGTGGGATCCGCGTCTTTATCCGTATGACCCGCGAATTCACAACTTCGGTAATCATGGCACGTTGGGGTCGGTGCACTCGCTCATTGCACCGCTTTTCACGCTATACACGGACACCACCATTTACGGCAGGAATCTGCGGAAGGAAATCGTTGACGCGGAGGGCGCAGACAAGACCATACTGGACGTCGGGTGCGGAACTGGATTCTCTACGTCGGCTACCCACGGCAGCAAAGGTCTGGATGTGAGCAATGAGATGCTCTCCACCGCCAAAGCTATTTTTCCGAATAAAGATTTTGAACAAGGACACATTGAGGAATGGGTTCCCGATAAGCAATACGATATTGTTACGATGATGTTCTTATTTCACGAAGTTCCTCAAGAGCATAGAATTAACATAATTGAGAAACTGAAACTTATTGCCCGCGAAAAAATTCTAGTCGTTGATATATCTCCAAATTATAGTCCCAGCGAACTTATGTTAACCGGAGAGCCGTATATAAAGGACTATTTGAAAAATATTCGGGGAGACCTATCAGACTTCGATGAGGAAATAATAATCGCAAACCACGTCCATACGTGGTCGCTTGACGCGTGATATTAGACAAACTCGCATTCAATAACATTGTGAATCTCTACATTTATCTTATTATATATTCCTTTTCTCAAGGCAGAAGAAATGCGTTCTTTTTTAAAATTCCCCCCATTTAATTTTTTAATGAATATAGGCATATTATTTCCGAATTCCTCCGTGTTATTATTTATATTTTCGTTATTCCAAAGTAGACCGCGAGCCATAACTTTCTTTGAAAATATGCGGAGAATTCCGTTAAACTCATTTGTAGACACCTGAATCCATTTATCAGTGTAAATATACAGTTGATTGCTCTTCTTATCAAATGCTTTAATGGGAATATTCTCTTCTGTTAAATGGGGTTCTAAAATTAGAAGCATACCTTCAATATAGTCGTTGCTGAAGATTAGCTCCAGACCTAATTTCTCTATTGCTATCAAGTCAAGCCATTCATAAAATGAAATTTCGGGCGTTTCCGCTTTTGTGTTAAGCCAATCTATAATATTGATTTTTTTTCTCTCGGTCACCGTTATTTGGCGGAGACGGGTTTCCGCATCGGTCACGCGCTTGTAGAGGTCAAGTATCAATTTTGATGTCTCTTCTTGAGTGAATGTATCCGCTCTTTCTTGACATTTAATCTCTAAATCGCCAGTTGATATTGATATAACCTTACACACGAGAACATGCCTGTCAAAATGGTATTTGCGTTTATATATTTTATTGCAATAGTCACAAGAGTAGTTCATTTAATATTTGTTCGTTGATAATTAAAAATATAATCAATTTTATATAGAATGACTACTTATGTTAATTATACATATGATTGTTCGGGAGAGCAATATATAGTTAGCAAGCCCGCGCCTATTTCTAAGGCGATGAAAGAGCCCGAGGATATGAAACAGAAGCGAATGTGGAATCAAGTAAGAACCCCCGCCTCTAGCTATTCAATGAACCTCTCCGCGTTAGTCGTGGCTGGTTCCACTGACGCTGACGGAACGGTGGCGGTTAAACACGCATCTTACGACCGGTATTTAGCAAGAAAAAAGGGCGGCAATCTACTTACAGAAGCAACTTCCGCAACCAATGCGAAATACGGAAACAAAACTAAAATGTATGGAATGATTTCTAATGCGTCGTCCGATTGTGCTACGATATGTCCTAATTAAATATTTTATTATAGTAGATGAGTGGTAGAATGGGAATGATATTAACATCAGGATATCAAGTAGCCTCGTCAACGAACGAACCAATAAAAAACCAGAATGTAGCACAAACATTTGTGCCAAACTCTATGAAGATATCGTCTAATTACCGCAAGGGAAAGTTGACGATAGACTTATATGACCTTATGCACTCAAAACCATGTAAAGGTTGTAACTAAATTATTTTCACATTAGGTCTATTGAATGACGATAATAAAATTGATATAAACAATGCTATTTATATCAATGTAAATGACGGACCGTGTTAACCAGCTTGACCTTGTTCAATTGGAAGCAAGAACGCTATTTGTAAATAAAAACAAGGATTATGGAGATGCGTTTGCTACATATGGTCCTGTAGGAGTGCTGGTTCGTATTGGGGACAAGATTCAGCGCCTCCAGTCAATAACCAAAAACGGCATTGCTCTTGTGGAAGATGAAAAAATGAGGGATACGCTCATTGACTTGCATAATTATGCGGCAATGGCCGTTATGTTGATGGATGAAAATGATAAAAAGGATAAAAAGGATTTGTAAAAAGAGATATATATATAATAAATGGAGAATTATTATACGGAGCCAATACAACGATTTTATGATACGGCGCTTTCTATCAACGAATCGTACTATAATTTTGTAAATATTGAAAATGCTTCTAGAAAAGACTTGAATGAATTTATTAGATCGGTAACCGAAGAGGGTAGTAATATTGGCCAGGGTCTACTACAACCGAATGAACAGAATAATAGAAAACGACTTTTTTTGTTGGATGATAATGAGACAGAGGTACAAACCATTTTCAATTTCAATGTTCTCGTTTACGTAGGAGATATCTATCAAAAAAAGGTATTGCCTCCTGGTCTTTCATCTGAAAACTTGTCACCATCTTATCCTATAATTAATGAGTATGAAATTAATTATGAATATTACATCAACGCATTAATTAATATATTCCTATCGCTTACTACTATTCTAGTAGAAGATGAAACGGAAGGAGAAGCAGATTTACTATCATATATGGCAACAATTGAAATAGATAATTATGATATTATAGATGCGGATACTACACTTGCGGAAGTAGACGACCGCATTGCGGATAATGCCAATAGAAATGCCAATAGTAATGCCAATAG
>TARA_B110000483_G_scaffold90146_2_pt1 | contig 15651 bp, 14 predicted proteins | sample TARA_B110000483 | Tara Oceans TARA_B110000483 (sample SAMEA4398176) | marine metagenome | biome: Polar Biome; feature: [SRF] surface water layer (ENVO:00010504); material: water (ENVO:00002006), including particulate matter (ENVO:01000060) such as... | depth 5 m
TGATGAAATCAGTTTTCAACTCTGACAGCTTCTTTTGTTTAAATATTATAAATATACTTGCACCAAAGGAAGTTACAATAAGTAAGATGAAAATGAACGAAGAACTAAGTAACTCGCTATTAGACTTCAGTAAAAAACTCCGCTTTTTAGGGAAATCAACAAGTAATATTGCGTGATCTCCGGATAATGGACTCGTATGAATGGAGGTTTTGTATGCATTGTTTTGTAAAGCAGGATTTAAAATTTTAAATGTGCTAAAAAATTGTCGAAAGGTGTAACCATCCAGCAAAGCAAAATCAAACGGTGTATTTATAGCAATTCGATCCAACTCATAATTTAAAAAATTGTGAATCTGACTAGAATCATAACTAGGGCTTGAAGTATTGCCATATAGAAACTGCATCGTGAGATCTTCCAACATTTCATTATATCCTTCCAAAAGACCTCCAGTAAGCTCTGACTCAATTTCTTCTCCTAAGTCGGCAAGTTTGACCAAGCTATCAATTTCGCTTAGAGTCGTCCCTATAAAGGAAAAGCTTTCATTTTCTTTTTCAACATCCAATAGGATCAAACCGTTTTGATATTGAAGGCGAATCCCACAACTTCCATTACTGCTTTGAACTTTGTCGTAAATTTTTTCTAAACGAGGGCGGTTTAACATTTTAAATGCCGCTTCTTCTTCAATTTTCACAGCAACACGCACCAAGGCATCATTGACATATTGATTGAAGATTTGATTTTGAATAACCAATCCTCTTTTTATATAAATGGATTGCACATAGGCTAGCCCCATGAGCGCCAGCGTTAAAACTCCAATTATACCATAGATATGCCATTTTTTCATCGCTTATCAAAGATACTAGGCTATCCGATGGGATTATCTGAGCTTAACACTATTTAACTCAAATAAAACAAGCATAGCTTCTATCTAACCGATTATTATTAAGAATGCATCTAGTGTAACTTAAAGTAAATTTTACTTTTAAACGCTATCTATGTATGTGTTGAATTTGCTACTATGGTTATAAAAAATGAATAATTACCTGCAAGAATCCTATAAAAGTAAAAAAATCCAGCCTAATTAGAAGATGTGAGTATTGGTTTAGGGAATTAGAGCATGGCTTGCTTCGTCTAAACATTTTCTTCAATATTTCGATGATTTTAGAAAACAAAAATGATTCCGATTACGTTAGATAGAGTATGTATCATTACGTTTATTAGATTTTTCATAAGCATCTTGCAGAGCTCTGTTACTCTCAAAAAGATGGTGCTTATGTCGTATCTTAGTCAACGAAATGTCGTACTTCATTAATCGCTATATTTATTAATACATTGGAAGAATTTTTATCAGGCTTGTTGGTTTTCAGTTTTTCAACTGTGAAATTTTTGACAGGAATTGCTGCGTCCCTAGGATTTCAACAAGGCTTAATTCCGAGTTATGTGAGTACCGTGGGTGGTGGAATTCTTGGTGTTTTTATTTTCACTTTCTTTGGAGAGTTATTGAATAAGTGGTTCTTAAAATTGTTTCCTAATCGTTCGAAAAAGACTTATACCTCCTGGAATCGATTTGTTGTGAAAATTAGAAGAAATTTCGGTTTACCGGGAATAGCCTTGTTAACACCGATACTAAGTATACCTGTTGGTATATTCCTTTCCTTGTCTCTAAGTAAAGATAAGCTAAGAATAAGTGTATTGATGTTCTTGTCATTTTTAGTCTGGTCTTCAATTATTTTTATCCCTTATTATTTATTCGACCTTAATATTCAAGATCTAATTAAGTCTTGGTTCTAAGTAAATTCTATGAACGACATTACTCCCAGAAAATCTGTTGAGAAAAAGCAGAATTTAAACCCTCTTATAATTGCACTTTCACTTGCTGGAGGAATTTTTATAGGCTACATGATTAATCAACAAAGTGCAGAGAAATCTACAGTATTCAGTAAATACGAATACAATAAGATAGAAGACGTTTTGGACTTTGTGGAGCAACACTATGTGGATACTATAAATCGGCAAGATTTAGAAGATAAGGCTATTTTAGATTTGCTAGAAGATCTAGATCCACATTCGTATTATATTTCAGCAGAAGAAACTCAAGGAATTGGGGAAGATATGCAGGGTAATTTTGAAGGGATTGGTGTTCAATTTAGAATAATAAAAGACACCATACATATAGAGAGCACTATTGAAGGTGGGCCTTCTGAAAAAGTAGGCGTATCGGGTGGTGATAAGATTATTTCCGTAAAAGATTCTATAGTCGCCGGAGTAGGTGTAAGCAACGGAGACGTCATGAAATTGTTGAAAGGTCCAAAAGGAACTAAGGTAGCGATCTCTGTGCTTCGTAATGGGAACTTACTTGATTTCGAAATTACACGAGATAAAATTCCTTTATATAGCGTTGATGCGAGTTATATGCTCAACAAAAATACAGGTTATATAAAAGTCAATCGATTTGCAGCAACAACGTATGAGGAATTCATGAATGGCGTATCTGGACTATTACAAGAAGGTATGGAGAATCTTATTTTTGATTTGCGGGGCAATCCAGGAGGATATTTACAGGCATCTGTAGAAATGGCCGACGAATTATTAGCTGGGCGTAAATTAGTAGTATATACGGAAGGATTACATCAAGATAAATATGAATACACCACTGCACGTAAAGGCATTTTTGAAGCGGGAAAATTGATTGTTCTAATTGATCAAAACTCTGCTTCGGCCAGCGAAATATTGGCAGGAGCTGTGCAAGATTGGGACAGAGGAACCATAATCGGAAGAAGGAGTTTTGGAAAAGGATTGGTTCAAGACCAATATGCCTTTCCAGATAATTCTGCCTTGCGCCTTACTATTGCCAGGTATTATACTCCCTCAGGTAGAAGTATTCAAAAATCTTATGAAGATTTAGATAACTATTTTAATGAAGTTGATTCGAGATATGATAATGGGGAATTATTAGGTTTAGATTCTGTAAGCAATAAGCAAGACACGATAAAATACTATACTATGGTGAAAAATCGAGTGGTATATGGTGGTGGTGGAATTGCTCCGGATATATTTATGCCCATAGACACGAGTTATGCCAATTACTACGTCGCTTCGCTGCGGTCATATATTTCTCCTTTTTTATATCAGTTTATGGAACTGAATTCGTCTAAATTAGCTCAATATAATGAGTCGAAATTTATAGACGAATTTGTGATTACAAATCAAATTATAGACTCATTTAAAGCATACGCAGTTGACGAAGGATTTAAGGCACAATTCATGGAAAAAGAAGCTTACGATCAAGGAGTCAAATTATTATTAAAGGCAAACCTAGCAAGACAGCTTTACGATAAAGAGAGTTTCTACAAAGTATTAAATACAGAATCGAAGATTATCGAGGAAGCTTTGAAACAGCTAGGCGATTAGATTTAGCTAAATTTTTGCTTTCTTTTGTTCTGCCATACCCGCCTCAAAGCATTTTCTGCAGCGAGGTTCGTAACTTTCTCTTTCGCCTAGAAGAACCGTTTTATCATTAGATATTTTACGGAAAGAGTGTAAAGCTATCTCACCGCAAGGCACACATATTGCATGTACTTTAGTAATATAATCAGCAATACTTAATAGATAAGGCATAGGGCCAAATGGTTTGCCTTGAAAATCCATATCTAATCCCGCAATGATAACTCGCGTTCCACGTTTAGCTAGCTTTTCACATACGCTGATTAACTCCATGTCAAAGAATTGCGCTTCATCGATACCGACAACTTCTACGCCATCAGCTAGCAATAAAATATTTTGTGAATGACTGACGGGAGTGCTACGAATACTGTTTTTGTCGTGGCTAACGACTTCACTCTCATCATAACGAACATCGATCTCGGGTTTAAATATTTCGACTTTCTTATTGGCAATTATAGCTCGCTTTAAACGACGTATGAGTTCTTCTGTTTTTCCTGAAAACATGGAACCACAGACTACTTCAATCCATCCTTTTTTATCTCTATTAACCGTTGGTTCAATAAACATTGAGGTAAAAATACAAGCTATTATAAGAAATTGCTTTCTTTGAATAAATTTTTTTCAATTATTTTCGTTGTATAAATAAAATTAACGGTATGTCTCAAGAAAAAATCACGTCATTAATGGACAAAATCAATCTATTAATGAATGTTTTCATGAAGGATGGATTAGAAAAAGTATCTCAATTAGAAAAAGAGTTACTTAAAGAGCAGGTCTTGCAATTACTTGAAGAAGTAAATAATTTAGAATTAAAAAGCAGCGCAGGAATCTTTTTGGAAGAAAATTCTGTTCCTGAAACTTATGATGCAATGGTGGAGGATGAATCTGAAGTATTACCGGAAAAATCTCCTCAAATTCAAGCAATCGAAGAGGGATCGCCTTTCCAAGAGATTAGTAGTATGAAGAGAAAATTTAGTACACATAAACCCTTTAGAAGCTTAAAGTCTGTTATTGATTTAAATAAAAGCTTCATCCTAAAGGCTGAATTGTTTAATAATGATCTACAGGGCTATAATCAATTTATCACTCAACTTTCTCAATTAGACTCAGAAGAAGAATCATTTATATTGATGAGAGAAAAAACCAAAAGCTTGAATTGGAATGAAGAAAATATAGCTTATGAATTATTGATGCGTGCAGTTGAAAAAAGGTTTTTACCTTTGTTACAACAATAAATGAAAAACTTAATCAAATACATACTGCATTTTTTTGATGATAACCTCTTTCGTTTTATCGTCAAGCTCGCTTACCCTAAATATCAGCGGCCTCGTAAAGGGTATCAAGCTAATTATAAAATATTGGGTAGCTATTTCATTGCTCAAAAAATATTGAGAATCAATAGCAAGGCTAAGTGGCCTGTACATTTTACATCCAAAGTCATTGGAGTAGAGCATATTGAAAAAGGAGTTTGTTGTGATCCTGGTGATAATATTGGCGTATACATTAATGCTTATGGTGGATTAAAGATGGGTAATAATGTCAATATTGGACAGCATACGATAATTACAACTACGAATCATTTCAAGTATGACCATCGAAAATTATCCCATACAAAAGGAATCAACATAGGTGATAATGTTTGGATTGGAGGGAACTGCAGTATTTTAGCAGGCAGTAATATCGGCAACAATGTTACTATTGGAGCTGGATGCGTGATTCGAGGAGAAATTCAATCTAATTGTACGGTCATTCAATCAGAACAGCAACTCCAAATCATTTCTAAAACCAAAGAATACGAGTGGGATTGTACTAAAGATGAGTTAATATGATCCAACGGATTTTACAATCTACATTTCTTCGTCTCTCTTCCATTGTTTTTGTTGGGAATCTTTTGTCTCAAGTTTTAATTTTCATTGCCTATGTATTGTTTGCCCGATATTTCGACAAGGTTGAAATCGGTATCTATACCATTTTCATTTCGCTAAGTATTTTATTGGCTGTACCATCTACGGGGCGTTACGAATTAGCTAGTATGCTGCCCAGTAAGCTTAAAGAATCTTCGGGATTATTAAAAATAGCTTTAGTCCTCTCTTTTGTGTTTAGTTGTTTACTTTTTATTTTGCTCTATCTTATTCCATTTCATTCCTTTATACCTCGCTTAGAAAAAATAAGTGCACTTATCTTATTATTACCCGTTGGGGTTTTCTTTATGGCGTCCTTCCAAAGCTTTATCATCTTTCATAACAAGCTGGGTAATTTTAAATTGAATGCCTTCTTTAAAACGATTCAGGCATCAGTTATGCTGTGCATGAGCTTCTTTTTAACGAAGTTTTGGGGTTTTACCGCCACGAGTTTAGTCCTGGCGTGGATAATGAGTCAAGCCGTTCTTTTTGTCGTTTATACGTTTATTGAATTGGTCAAAAGAGAAAGTCATCAAATTGAGGAACTAAAAACTTTAGCTGTAAACTACAAACGCTATCCAACAGTATCTATGTTGAGTAATTTTATCAATACTTTTTCTGTTGAGTTACCCAATTATTTTATTCCTGCGTTCTGGGGAGCAGGCGTTCAGACACTATACGCATATGGAGCAAGAGTAGCCGGAATGCCAAGAAACTTTATTGGTTCTGCCATTGGAGACGTATTTTTTAATACTTCGAGTAAGTTGGCAGCAGAAGATCCGAAGAAACTAATACCCCATTTAAAAAAAGTTAGTCAATCTTTAATATTGTTTTCTGCAGTTATCTATTTGTTCGGGATTATTACTGCAAGGTTTCTTTTCCCTATGGTCTTTGGAGAAGATTTTATTGAGGCTGTACCTTTTTTCCAATGGATGGCAGCAGCTTCCATTTTCCTTTTTGTTCAATCACCAATAAGCGTGATTAGTGATGTAATCAATAGATTAGATGCACCACTAGTATTTAACACTGTATCGATTGTATTCAAAATAGCAGCACTTGTAATTGCAGGATACTACTTTGATAATCCAGTGCACATGATTATGCTCTATGCAATCACAACTGGTTTACTTTCTTTCTTTTGGATAATTTATTTACAATACCTCACCAAAACAGCCATCAACAAAATTTAAATATTCGGACGAATAATCACTTCGTTAACTGAAACATGAGCTGGTTTGCTTAAAACTTCGTAAATAGTTTCGGCAATATCAATACCCTTCAAAGTCTCATTGTTAAAGAAAAAATCACGCATTTGTTTTACATTATCATTTTCCTCAGATTGCTCTAAAAATTCAGTTTGAACGGCCCCAGGTGAAATATTACATACTTTAACTTTATCACGAAATTCTTTTCTTATCCCTATCGTAATGGCATTAACAGCGTGTTTAGTCGCGCAATAAACTACAGTGTTCGGAAATACTTCATGCGCGGCCACGGAAGCAATGTTTATAATTGTTCCCTTTTCCTTTAGCAGGTAAGGAAGTGATTTATGCGTGCACGTTAAAAGACCATTCACATTGACATTAAACATTTGATGCCAATCTTCCAATTTCCCTTCTGCTAGAGAAGCGATGTATCCCAGACCCGCATTGTTGATTAATACATCAATTTTTCCAAATTTATCGATCGTTTGTTTAATTAAGCTTTCGACTTCGTGCACTTTACATACATCCACTTTTACTAGAAGGTGATGTTCATTCAATCGTTCAGCAATCTTTTCTAATTTGTTCATTCTTCTTGCTGCTAAAACAACTTGATAGCCTTTCTGATTGAGAAGTATAGCTGTTTCTGCTCCAATACCGCTGCTGGCTCCTGTTATAATTACTGTTTTCATAAAATATTTGCATTTGATAATTATGTGCAAATATATAGTGACTTGATTATTTAACTTAACTTTAATGTTACTTAAAACAAATAAGCACAATGAAAATATACCTTACCTTTTTAAATTGTATTGTACTATTATTTTTGCTTGCGCAAAAGTCTACGGTTCCTTTTTCTTGTTTTGAGACAAAAATAAATTTATCAAAATCTACTTTTAAAAGCATAGATACACGAGGTGATTCAATCGATATTCTGCATACTGACCTGCACATTGACATGAGTGATTGGAATGCACGCATGATTCTAGCAGAAGCGAATATTGAGATAATAGCACTTCAAGATAATATATCATCCATTCGGCTAGATTTACAAGGTCTTCAAGTAGATTCAGTTAAAAGTGATGGGAATATTTTAAATCATGAACACAATGGCCCCAGTTTGTTTATTGAGCTAGGAACTATTCTAAATCAAAATCAGCCAAGCGAAATTCAAATATTTTACGGTGGAACGCCTATTCAGAACCCTGGTGATTGGGGAGGTTTTTATTGGAATAGCACCTATGCATTTAACATTGGTGTTAGTTTTTTGGAAGATCCGCATAACTATGGTCGAATCTGGTTTCCTTGTTTTGACAACTTTGTGGAGCGATGCACATTCGGTTTTAAGATCACTACGGATGATACGAGAAAAGCGTTTTGTAATGGGATATTAATAGAAGAAATTAATAACATGAATGGCACCAAGACTTGGCATTGGGAAATGAACCAAGAGATTCCTAGCTATTTAGCTTCTTTAGCAGTATCTAATTATGAAACGATAAATATGACTTATACCGGTATACAAAGTGCAGCAATACCTATACAACTCGCAGCAAAAGCTTCCGATACAGCAGCGATGAAGGCCTCCTTTGTTCACTTAGAAGACGCTATGCAATGCTATGAAGAAATCTATGCTCCTTATGCATTTGATCGCGTGGGATACTGCCTGAGTTCATTTAACTCTGGTGCAATGGAACACGCCACAAATATTACTTACATGCGCGCGGCAGTAAATGGAACAACTACCTATGAAACACTTATGGCTCATGAACTTTCCCATCATTGGTGGGGGAACTTAGTAACTTGTGAAACGGAAGGAGATATGTGGTTAAATGAAGGCTGGGCTAGTTTTTCAGAAGCCTTATTTATTGAGTTTGTATACGGAGAAGATGCCTACAAAAACTATTCTCGAGACAATCATGATAATGTACTAAGACTAATACACCATAATGATGGTGATTATTATCCTGTTTCTGGTGTTCCAAGTGATAAAGTATACAGTAGCACGGTTTATGATAAAGGCGCAGATATGGCGCATACATTGCGTGGAATATTAGGTGAAATTGATTTCCAAAGTTGTATTCAGGGGTTTTTAAATGACTATTCTTTTCAAGAAGTAAACTCCTCCTTGTTCGAGTCTTACTTAAGTGCCTGCTCTGGAAAAGATTTGTCAAGCTTCTTTGAGTCTTGGATCTTTGAAAAAGGTTTCCATCATTACAGCATTAAAGAGGTAGAGCTAAGTACCAGCGATAATTCATTTCTTATAGAGGGAAGCATTCAACAAAAATTGTGGAAAAACAGTACTTATACAACATACTTGCCCATCGATGTCACTTTTTATAATTCTCCAACGGAATTTCAAACCGTTCAAGTCGCCACTTATGGTCCATGCTCAAGTTTTAGTTTAGAGCTTCCATTTGAACCTAAATATTATGCATTAGATATAGAGGAGAAAATTCAAGATGCCACAGTGGATAAATACAAATATCTAAACCAAATAGGTACCATAGATTTTGATTTAGCAAGAGTGATTTTTAATGTGAAAGCTATTAATGATTCCGTACTTATGCATGCCACTCATCATTATATTAAACCTGAGCCGTTTCAAGAAATTATTGAAGGTCTTCATTTGTCACCAAATAGATATTGGAGTGTTGGTGGCGTATGGGATGAAAACTTCGAAACAGATGCTATATTTCGCTACAATGGAAGTAATAGCAATACTAGTGGTTTATTGGATAATGATTTAATTACAAACTCAGAAGATAGTTTAGTTATTTTGTTTAAGGCTAAACCCCAAGATGATTGGGAAATAGTAGATTCATTTGAGTTAAATACACAAGGAAGTACTCAAAACAAAACGGGCTATTTTGAAGTCTTTAATGCACAAAAAGGAGATTATGTACTAGCCATCTTCAACAAGCAATTGCCCAATGATACCCTGCAATTTATGCCTTGCAAATACACTGGACTTATTAAAACAGACAGACTGATGGAATTTGCGGATATCTCACCTATACCGGCACAAGGGTTATTCAAGATAGCAATTAAAAATAAGCATAATAAAGTCTTTCAAGTAAAGGTCAATAATATGCTCGGTAAGGAAGTCTTTACACATCGACTAAACCCCAATGAATCTGTTTTAGACGTATATACGGATAAATGGTTAGATGGTGCATACATTGTAACTATTTACGCTGAATCTTCGCTGGTTTTTAATCAAAAGATAGTAGTCAATTAGGCATTTATTTAATTTGCAACTGTCTGCCGCGCAGTAAATACGGGTTCGTTTTTATTAAGTCTTTGTTATACTTCTACTGCATAAAATAGTAAATTTGTTTTCTCAAAAACATTAAAATAAATTAAACATGAAAAACATAGCAGTAATTGGTGCTGGAACGATGGGCAATGGGATTGCACACGTGTTTGCTCAAACAAATTATAAAGTAAATTTAATTGATATTTCTCAAGCCTCATTGGATAAGGGTATGGCTAATATTAATAAGAACTTAGATAGATTGATAGCTAAAGAAAAGATTACTCAATCGGACAAAGAAGCAACCTTAAAGAACTTAAGCACACATACCTCTATTGAGAAGGGAGTGAAATCTGTAGATTTAGTAGTAGAAGCTGCTACGGAAAATGTGGATTTAAAATTAAAGATCTTTGAACAACTTGATTCCTATGCGCCAGCAGGATGTATTCTTGCGAGTAACACGTCTTCCATTTCGATAACAAAAATTGCTAGTGCCACCAAACGTCCTGATAAGGTAATAGGCATGCATTTCATGAATCCTGTGCCAATTATGAAATTGATTGAAATTATTCGAGGATATTCGACGAGTGAAGAGACGATGAGTATCATTGTTGAATTATCCAAAAGCTTAGGTAAAATACCTGTTGAGGCGAATGATTATCCAGGTTTTGTAGCGAATAGAATTTTAGTGCCTATGCTCAATGAAGCTATATATACATTGTACGAAGGGGTAGCAGGAGTAGAGGAAATAGACCAAGTAATGATGCTTGGAATGGCCCATCCTATGGGGCCTTTACAATTAGCTGATTTTGTGGGATTAGACGTAGCACTTTCAATATGTAATGTTTTATATGAGGGATTTGGAAATCCAAAATATGCACCCTGTCCGCTATTAGTCAATATGGTACAAGCAGGTAAGTTGGGCGTAAAGTCAGGTGAAGGTTTTTATAGCTATGCGGGTGGTTATAAGAATAAAGAAGTAAGTGGGCAGTTTAAAAAATAGATTAATCTTGTAAAACGTCAATATTAATTCAAAAAGCCTCTAATGTTAGAGGCTTTTGTATTTCTTGATTCATCTAGTTTTGGATGATTAAACACACTAATCAACTATGTTTTTTTCTTTAGTGAAATATAAGCTAGAAATCACTTTAACAATACTGAGCGACATTTATCAAAATAGATTGTTAGTGTGTCTATCCAAAGTGTAGTGGATGCTTGACCATCTCCATCACAAAGATAACAAGTCTTCCACGCGCCGGAAATATTTCCCTTGTTTCTTGTACCTTTCTGTTTGACGGCTTCATAATGCACAATGGGTTGCCAATAGCTTCCTTCACCCGCGCAAAGATTGCATTGTTCTCTCGAGCAATCAGCAACAAAAAAATAGTTTCCGACATCAATATTTGGAACACTCAATGTATTCTCTTCTCCACAATCTGGAATTTCAAACCCTTGATACACTTGATCCAGTTTACCTGAATAAACAAGTAAAGTGTCTAAGGTATATAAATCAAGCTTTACGTATTCACATTCCCATTCTTGAGCAGACCAAAAGACAATATTTCCCCCTTTATTTTGCGCCAATGCTACAGTATCCAACGCCATTATTAATAAAAAAGGAATGATACGTAAAACCATACTTAAAATTAAGAAGAATAATCGATTATATCCAAATCACCTCAAAAGGTAACTTTACATCTTTATTCAGCGTAAAACCCAACATAAATCCTCCACCGCCTGCACCACAAATTTTAAGGAAGTACTCCTTCGTTGCCAATCCTAACATAAAAAGATCGATGTGTTCTGGCAAAATCAACTCTTTGAAGTGTTGAATTTGGAGCTTACTAAATTGTTCTACTAGCGCTAAAGTTTCTTCGTGATCGTTCTTCAAAAAATTTCGAATAATCGCATTATTTATTGGAATAATGGATTCATCAATTATACGAGCAAACCCTTCATCAGATTCCACTCGTTTCAAGAACGCTTCGACCAATGGGCCTGTTTTTCTAGATTTTTTTGTATTGACCAAAAATATTTCGAAATCTTTTCTCCAGATCAAATCTTGTTCAAGCAATTTGCATTCTTTGCCTAACCAAACTCCTTGATTGACATAGGATACTAATGGATCTAGCCCACTACTTTTACCATGAAAAAATGACTCGGTTTCTCCTAGTATAATTTTTAACTGTTCTTCGTTTAAAGACAAATTTTTAGCATAGCGTTCAAATATAGCGGCGGTTAATGCACCAGAACTTCCTAGACCATAGCCAATAGGAATGTTCATGTGAAATCCAAGTGCCTTATCTAGATCGTCACGAAATGCACTTAAATCATACACTCCCTTAAGCTTTTTGTTAGCAGCAATATAGGTGTAAATCAAATCTAAAATAGCTGGTGAGTCGGGAATGAAGTCCGAATGCAAATTATCAAAACTCAACTTAGCATGAAAAGCGGGATAGGGTATAGCCAATGCTTCCGCACCTAAATTGACGATATGTTCACCAAACAATAATACTTTTGAGGGATAACTAGACAAAATACTTCTTATTGATATTTAAATGTTCCATGAGAAGAGATAATTTGAACTTCCTTGACCTTCGAAGATTCAACGCGGCCTATAACTTGAGCTTCAATATCAAATCTGCTAGCAATAGCAATAAGTTGCTGTGCTTTTGACTCTGGTAGATAAACCTCCATGCGTTGCCCCATATTGAAGACTTTATACATTTCTTGCCAACTTGTGCCAGACTCCCGTTGAATAGCTTGGAATAGTGGGGGTGTAGGAAGTAGGTTGTCTTTAATAATTTTTAGTTCATCAATAAAGTGCAAGACTTTAGTTTGTCCACCACCAGTGCAATGCACCAAACTATGTATATCTTCTTTCATTTCTTCAAGCATTACTTTCATTACTGGTGAATAAGTCTTTGTAGGAGAGAGCAATGCCTTACCATAGTCTAGCGGTGTTTCTTCTAATTTATCCTGCAATCTTTTACTTCCTATATACAAAACAGAGTGATCAGTTAAAGGATCAAAGCTTTCCGGGTATTTATTTAAATATGACTTATTCAATACGTCATGTCTTGCAGAAGTAAGCCCGTTACTTCCAATGCCTGAGTTGTATTCATTCTCGTATGTCGCTTTACCAGAACTGGATAATCCTACAATAACATCACCGGGTTTTATCTCACTTGTAATTATTAGGTCTTCTCTTTTCATTCTAGCCGTCATAGATCCATCTACTGTAGTGGTTCGTACCGTATCACCCAAATCAGCGGTTTCGCCACCCATGTACTTGATTTCAATACCAAACTTAGACATTTCATCGATGAAGCTTTGAGCACCTTCTATAATTGCGGCAATAACCTCACCAGGTATCAAATGCTTATTTCGGTTGATAATTGAGGTATACAAAAAAGGTCCTGTTGCTCCAACACATAACAAGTCATCCAAATTCATGACCAATACATCCACTGCGATATTACGCCAAACAGAAAGGTCTCCAGTTTCCTTCCAATACATATAAGCTAAAATAGATTTAGTGCCAGTTCCATCCGAACTCATTAGATTACAAAAATCTTTATCTCCACACAGATAATCTGGATAGATTCTACTAAACGCTTTTGGATATAGCCCTTTGTCTAAGTTTTTTACAGCAGCATGAACTTCTTCTTTTCCGGCAGAAACTCCACGCTTGTCATATTGATTTGAACTTGTACTCATGAAAAAAACATTTAGTCGATGCAAAAGTAAAATAAATGATTCACTCTACCTTATGTATTTATTCACAAGGTACAAATGAACCTAATATTTATATATATTGTTGTTTAACAAGAACAGGAAGGATGGCTATCAGCATTTTAAATACTTTAAACAAGCAAGATATAACTTCGGGTAAATTTTCGTTTATAAAAATGGATATCGATAAGCAAACAATGCATGCACAACAATTTGGAGAGCAGTTTTTACCTACTTTAATCTTGCTTCAACAAGATGATTTGTTTTGGAAGCAATACAAAGTTGCTCCTGCTCATCTTGTTATGCAGAAAATACTAAAACATGCTTAAGCTTCTTATTTGTTTTAGCTTTTTCAGTCTACAAGACAGTACGACAACGGATACCCTTCGGTCGATAATTTTTTTAAGAACGCAAAGTATTCCTCAAATTGATAAAGTTAAATACCTCCACCAGCAAGGATTTTTTTGCGATTTTGAGGATCAAATCAATAAGGGTCGACGATTAAACCTCAATATTGGAGTAGGAGAACAATAGTCGAAAACAACTATTTGTACTGAGCCAATGTAGATTCTAATCGTTTGACTAACTCCTTTTTTAGTGTCTCCGGTTGAAGGATCTTTACCGAAGCTCCAAAACTTAGTAAATCCATAATTAATTCAGGAGTTACACCCACTTTCAAACTAAAACGTGCATATTTCTCTGTTTCATTAATCAGTTTTTGCGTTTGATGTAGCGCTTGCGTTTTAATGTAATTTGCTTGCAAGGGACTGCATTCAAATACTATTTCTTCGGGATCCCCTTCAAAAGTGGTTATTCCATAGGCGTGTTGGAAATAGTTTTTGGATGAGAACTGATGATGGTGACGATATGAAATACCTCCATCTTCGCAGGAAATAACACGATCTAAGGCATACATCACCACGTGGTTATTTTTTTCTAGCATTCCCAATAAATACCACCTATTCCTATACTCTTTCAATAAAACAGGGTGTAAGAGATGCATTTTCGAATCCTCTGCCTCAAATCGCTTATATCCTAGTAAAAGGCTTTTCCTTTGCTTTATATATTCTAAAATTGGCGCAATCCACTCACTCCCCTTATAATAGGGTACCTTTTCAAAATGAATCATTTGTTCTAATTCATCCTCACTAAGAATCGAGCTTACACTTACTGCATTGAAAATCTTATCCACAGCAGATCCGAATTCAGCAAATAATTTAACATCCTTAAACTGCTGTAAAACCATTGCTGCAAATTCAATTGCATCCAAATCCTCTTCCCCTAGAGGTACCTCTGTGATACTAAAAGATGGATCGGTGTAATGATATCCTTGATGTGCTCGCTGAAATTTTATTGGAGCTTTATAGGCCAGGAGCTCATCTTCCTTCATTGATTTAATATCCTTCTGTATGGTAGAAATAGAAAATGATTTACCCAATTTCTCCTCCAATTCATCAATCAAATCATCCATGCTTGGAAAAGGCTTGTATTTGTTTCTCAACATTCGATCAATAATTCGATACCTTAGGAAAGCTTCTTTATTTACTGGCATATTCAAATAATGTGTGGTAGCAAGTTAAAAAAAGTAAATATCGTTTTTTTTAGATTAAAGTGATTAATTTAGCGTTTAAATAAAATATACTTCAGAATGAAAAAAATGTGGATTGTCGCTTTAATATGTTTAGGTACCTCCGTGATGGGCTTTTCTCAAAGCGAAGAGTTAGTGAATGAGGAGGAAGTAGAAATAGCAGTGGATGATAAAATGGAACCACGCGATCGTTTCATGATCAACTTAACTTTTGACAATTTGTTCCACAAGGAAAATGATGGCTTTGAAACCAAATGGCTCTCAAGAGGAGTTGGGCTATATTACATGTATGATATCCCTATAAAAAATTCAAGAGTAAGTATTGCTCCTGGCCTAGGGTTTAGTCATTCAAGTTATTACCACAATAGTTTTATGGTTGAAGACTCAACTGGAACAGATTTCAATCCAATTGCAAATTACAATGATCAAGATGAGTTTAAAAGACATAAGTTAGCCGTAAACTATGTGGAAATACCTGTAGAACTTCGTTTTTTTGGTAAGCCTTCTGAAAAAGGAAATGTATTC
>TARA_B110000483_G_scaffold138665_1_pt1 | contig 15524 bp, 20 predicted proteins | sample TARA_B110000483 | Tara Oceans TARA_B110000483 (sample SAMEA4398176) | marine metagenome | biome: Polar Biome; feature: [SRF] surface water layer (ENVO:00010504); material: water (ENVO:00002006), including particulate matter (ENVO:01000060) such as... | depth 5 m
TATAATAAAACTAAACTAATAACTACAAGATGGAGTAAAACAAACAATAGACAAAGTAATGAATCAAATAATATAAAAGATGATTATTTTAATACTTATCCATTAATAATGAATAGTTATAATATATTTAGAGAAACATATAATAAAAAAGGAAAAGGATTAATATGTGTAAATTTAAATTTTAATTTATTAGATGGAAAAATATTATCATTATTAGTACTAAATAAAAACAGTGAATCTAATCAAAACGGTGGTGGATCTAATGTAGTAAAACCTTTATTAAATAATAGTACATTAAAAACTAAATTTAAATTAAATAATAATAACAATAAAATAATTACTGCAACATGTACTATTAAAGGAATAGAAACAAATAACAATAATAAAGAGTTAATAAAATATCCTAATCCAAGAAATGAAATAAAAATAACTAATAATAACACTATGAATATAAATAAGCATAATAGATTATTATTAAAAATACCTTACATAAATAAAATAATAAATAAACTTAAGTCAGTTAAAAATGAAGAAGATTTCACAAAATATGCTGATATTTTGATAAACAATGGAAATATAATTAAAAAATGTGATGAAATTGATGAATTAAGAAAGATTTTAAGTATTGATGAAATTAAAAAATTAAGAAAGATTTTAAGTATTGATGAAATTAAAAAATTAAATAAAAAAATATTAAATTTAAAACCTTTTACAATAAAAAAGTCACATATAATTCGTGATCAAAGTAGTGTAGTAGCTATTTTAAGTGAAAAAAAAATTTAAAATAAATATCTTTTATAATATTAATGGAAGTAAATAAAACCACAATATACTACATAATTGTCGCATCAATCTTTTTAATGAATTTTTCATTTATACCTTTATTATTAGAAGTTCTTCAACAAAGAAATATGACTAATATTCCATATTTAACATTAATAACTATGCTTATTTCACAGATATTATTATTATTTGTTGTATTTTATAGAGGTTATTATTATCATATATTTATTTATTTAGTTGGGTTTGTTTGTATAAGTACATTATTATTTTTAAAACCTATGTACGATAATAAGAATATTCAAGTAATTAATAGAAATGTATATAATATTATAGAAGAAAGTAAGGATTTAGATTCTGAATAAAAAAAGACTTAAATAAAAATAAATAATATATATTAATTATGACTCTCATATTTAAAATTTATGACAAAATTTCAGTTAAGTTTTTAAAGAATTATTTACCATTACATCTACATAAATATATTGAAAAAAAACCATTAACAGTTAGAGGAAGATGGGGCAATATTGTAAATGACAACAAAGATGTTAATCAAAAGCATATAGATATTACTTCAAATTTAGCAAATCATGATAACTGTGGACCATGTGGAATAGAAACAATAAAAAAATATAATGAGAAGGATAATTAACGGACATGTTTATCAAAATTATCCATATAATGATGATTATAATGGTGGTCTGTAATTTTAGCAGGTTGAAAATATATAATATTAGTTATATCTTTTTCAGTTGGTCTAACAAATTGGATTCTATAATCTTTCATATTGACAGGTTGATACAAATTCAAAAAATAATTTGATTCAGGATATTGTTTTAATATTGTATTTAATTCATTTAATTGTTCTTTTTCAACACCTAATGAAACTTTATCAATATGTTGTGTAGCCCAATCTGATGTTATTTTTATTTTTATATTTTTTAAATCTTGAATTTTATATAATAATTGTTTTATATAAAAATCTTTATCATCTAAATCATATTTTTTATGTACTAATTCAATACCTATACTTAACATATAACTTTTAACTTTTTCTATTTCATTATCATCAACTTTTTCCAATGAGATACTAGTACCTGAATCTGTTTCTACATATTTATTTTCTGTTTTATATAATAATCCTGTTAGAAATATCTTTTTTAATTCTTCAAATAATTCATTAAAATTATTATTTTTTAAAGTTATATTATATGAAAAGGGATTTTTTACAGGGTCATTAAAAAACTTTTCTAATGAATAATTATCCATATATTTATATTATTTTTTTTTTATTTAAAATAAGCATATTATTAAACTTTATTTTTATATTATATAAATATAAAAATAAATCTCCCTGATGTGAATCGAACACATGACCTGTGGATATATGTATGTATCAAAACTTTTACAGTCCAACGCTCTACCAACTGAGCTACAAGGAGATATATTTATATATAAATATTTCTTTAAGTCCTTTTATATTGCATTACAAATAAATATGATTTATGACTACCATAAGTAACAAAATGATTATTATCAATCATATTTATACTATCTATAGTAAAATGTTGATTGGAATTTAATAATTCGAAAACATTATCATAATCAAATACATTTCCTGTCTCACTAGAAGATATATTTTTAATTAATTTACGTAATGTATTTTTATAATATGCTTTTTTTTTTGTACTTAATGAAATATAAATATATAAATTTACTTTAAAAAATTGCGCAATTTTTAAAATTTTATCTAAATAACTAATTGTTTGGACATGTAATAAAATAATTTTATTAAAATTTATATTTTGGTATTCTGTTATTATTTGTTCTAAACTTACCAATTCATAATGAATTAAATTATTACACTCTTCGTGATTAATTTCATCACGTAATTTTTCTATATTATTTATTGAATTAAACAATATATATAAATTTATATTATATTTTTTTAAATGATGGCTATAATATGTTAAAGGATTGAAGTAATTTTGATTTATTATTAAAATATTATCATTACTATTATTTAATAAAAATGTATTATATATATTTTTATAATATTTATCCATAATATTATTATGTATTTTTTGTATGTGAAACATAATAAATTATACTATAATTAATAGTATAATTTTAAATAAAAATATATTTATTTAATATAATGAATTTTAAAGAAATACAAGAAGATGTGAAAACACCTAAATTTATAACAACCTATATTACTATATTTATTATTTTATTCATATTTACTTCATTAATGAAATTTATTGGTAGCTTACCCATGCTTATAATATTAACATTTGTTTTAACTTATTATGTTGGTAAAATGAATATGAAAAAAATAGAAAAATTTGCTAATTTTACTTAAATTCTTTCTTTAAATCTGTTGTCATTTTAATTAAATCATCAATAGTATTATTTATTATTTTAAATAACTCTTCTTTTTTTCCTTCTACTTTTATTTTTAATATAATATCGTTTTTTAATGGATGTTCCAAACTATATCCAGAATAAGTTATTTCTTTATTTTCCAACAAATATGTTGAAAATAAATTTCCTAATGTATCATTTTCTTCATATAATGTAAAATGATAAAAATCATTTTTATATTCAAATGTATCAAATTTCGTCTTTAAATCATTTAATTTATTTACCAATACATCACATGCTATTTTAATTAATTCTGTTGAATCAAAGAATCCAATATTTTCATAGTAAAAATCATATATATTTGGCTCATTTTTGGAATTTAAATCATAATTTCTTTCTCTTTCTATTAATTCTTCTTTATCATAATTAAGATTATTAAATGTAACTACACATGATGATACAGGACTATGTGGCGACCCACCAATAAAAGCATTTGATTTTTTTAAATTTGCCTCAAAATGAATAAATTGTTCCATTTGTAGTTTAGTAAATAATATATCCTGATGTACAAAGAAATCATTAATATCTAGCTCTTTGTCAGTAGTTCTATCTTTTATTTTAAAATCAGATACATAAACGTCATCAATAGTTTGTTTTTCATTTTTCTTATTACAACTAACCTGTAAAAATTCATAATTAACGTTTGTTTTATTAGATAGTATAGGAATTAAACATAAACGACTTTTTAGAAATTCACTATTAAATAGTGAATTATTTTCTATAAAAGTAGTGTCCTTAAAATCAATGACATAACAATCAATATAACTTATTAATATTCTTCTTAAAGCATTTGTGAAACTGATTTTATATAAACCTTTAGAATTATTTAATTGAAATTTGACAATATTGTCTTCAACTGAATAATTATTAATTATTGTCATTATAGTATTAATATTATTTATTTCTTAAATAATAAAAAAATCAATTATTTATTTTTTATTAAAAAATGCGTTATTATAAAAATACATTTTTATCAATCATAAAATATGAGTAATAACTTAGTCTTATTTTATAGTAATAAATGTATTCATTCTAAAGAATTTTTAACTTTATTACATAAAGATAATAACTTAAATAACCAAACTACAAAAGTTAATGTAGATAATCCAAATATTAAATTACCACCATATATTAAATCTGTACCATCTTTAATTGTAAATGAAAATAATAAGCCAAATTTATTAGTTGGAAGTAAAATATTTGATTGGTATAATCAAAAACATAAACAAAATATTTCAAAAGAAACAATTATGGAATGGGATCCATGTACTATGTCAGGATATTCAGACGCATTTTCATATTTGGAAAATGAAGATGTAATGAAGAAAAGTTATAGTTTTGTTAATGATGATGACAAAATTAATACACCTGATGAAAGTAATTTTGAATCAAGTAAAAGTGGTTCCGGGCAAGTAAAATCTGAACTAGATAATGATTATGAAAGTTTTATGAGTAAAAGGTCTGGTGAAGTTTCTGCACCAATTCAAAGAATGTCTTAAAAAAAATCAATATAAAACTACTTAAGTAAATTATTATTATTTATATATTATGAGTACGAAACAAATTATTATTACACAGATTACAAATTTTATAAACGAATTATGTACAACTTATCCAGATAAAAAGGATATGGTTGTATTTCAAGAGAAATTTAATATGGTTAAAGGAATTAATTCACAACTAGTTATTGATTATTTTATTAAATATATATATCCATTCAAAGACATGATTATGAATCAAAATGTTGATTTTTTCATCGATGGAGGTGGACAAGAAGAATTAAGTGATAAATATGGATTACGTCTTCGAGATAATTTAACAAATTTATGGAAGAATGAAATGAATGAAGAAAATAAGAAAATTGTATGGAAATATCTAAAAACATTTATATTATTGATTGAAAAATATATTCGAGAAAATGTATAATTAAAGTATAGGATTTTATTAAAAATTGATTTTTTTGTAAATATACAATAAGTTTAAAATCTTTTAGTATGGCAAGTTTCTTTGATCTATCTGATTCAAAGAAAAAAATTTTAAGTCTCAATGAACTACACGATTATGCTGAACGTTTAGAGATTAATGTACATAAAACATCTACGAAAACAGGAAAAGAAGTAAAAAAGACAAAAAATGAATTAATTGAAGAGCTTAATGAAAAGCAATTTTTGAATAAAATAGCCAAAGTAAAAAAGGATAATAAAAAACATAAAAATGAAAAAAATAGCATGAAATATATACCAAAAGTATTATTATGGATTGATAATGAAAAAGATAAATTTAATGATGAAGAATACAAGAAAAATATGTTGAATTCTAACTATTTAGAAAATAAATATAAAATAAAATGTGAATTAGGTTCGATTGTTTATTACGGAGACTATTATATGATAAATAAAGATAAAGAATTTATTTTATTAAATGTAATTGATTCTGAAATAACACAAAAAATGGAAGATTATTTGATAATTCCATTAGAAATTAGCACACATTTAAATAATCCAATTTTATTTTTTGAAAAATTAAATCATATTAGGATTCATATTGGAAAAATAGAATTAAATAACAAACATAGTTATGTAATTGATAAATTAAATTTGGAAAAAGATGATAAATTAAATGGAATTAATTTCAATTATACTTATTCATTTAATGATGATAAATTTAATTTTGAAATTGAATTGAATTATTTAGGACCTAAAGGAATATTTAATAATAATTATCCTAAATATAATTTTTTTCCAAAAGAAGACATATCATTAATTCGATTAGTAGATTTTCATAATAAATTATCTAACCAACAATTTTTATTTAATTTTAAATTATTTGGTCCCCCAGAAATGGATATTGTTCCTCAATGGTGTGAATCATTATTAATTAAAGACTTAAATAAAACAAATGGAAATAAAGAAAAAAATGAAGATAGTATTTACGATTGTGTTATTTACACAACACTGTACAGTAAATATAAAAATAAAGAAAATATTCATCAACAATTTGAAGAAGAACTTAATAGTACTAATGAAGAGTTTTCTATGATGTTAAAAGATTCAGATTTTTTAACATTGATTGATAAAAATGACTTTAATAATTTTATTGAGGAATATGAAGAATTAATGTTAAAATAATTTAATAAATATATTTAAAGTATAATTTATAAAAATAGTTATAATGTATTTCAAATATTTTACTATAACAAGTTTTGCGTTAACAGGGGGTTATGCATACAATATTCTAGAAAATATGTATATTAGTAAAAATAGTAAATATGGGTTTATGTATGAAAAATATAATTTTTTTAATTATGGATTTTTTATAGGTATGGGATTAGGTTCTTGTGCTCTTTATATAAATTCTAAACTTCTAAAATCTTCAGGTTAATTTTTTTTAATTAATTTTATTTTTTAAATAATTTTTTGAAAATAAATCCCAAATATCTTTATCTTTTGAACGTGGCCAATAAAAATTACCAACATATTTATCACCGCCTCCTCCTTTCGGATGTCTTGCAATATTACCTAGTGTTTTTGCTATTTTAGGTAAATTATATTTTGGCTTTCCACCATGAAATTCACATAAATATACTTTATATGCTTGATTTGTATATTCATATCCCCATAATACAGCAAAATGAATATTTTCACCACGTTTTTTAGCATTAGAAAGCATTTGTCGTGCTACCATTTTATATAAAACCGGGTCATTATAATTTAATACATATACTGGATGACCTTGAAATGTTTGTTTTCGAGCATTTCTTGCTACTTGTTCTTTAATATTATTTGCTAATTCATCGTAATAATGTCCTACTAATGTTGATATATTATCAAACTCACCATTTATAGCATAATCTAACTTTTCAAAATCTTCTATTGTGTCGAAATTTATTTTTAAATAAGGGCTGTGAAATAATCTGTAATTGAAAAAAGAAGTCATACTTCTATATTTGCTTAAATAAGGTAATTGTAATTTTCTGTCATCATTATCAATAAGTTGATAATATATTGGAACATCTTTTTTAGGATAAAAAAATTTCCATGTATAAGCAACAGTTGCATGATTACTTTTACCAACAAAATGATTAGTATTATTTTGATTTGCTATAGCATGGTCATCAATAATATATACATTTTTTGCTAGACTTTTAATATGTTTTAAATTTTCTTCATTATATTGGAGATCTAATATTAAAATATTTTTACCTTTCATGTCATTATCATATTTTGTTAATCTATTATTTATTTTTCCTATTCCTGATGATGGTTTTGCTGGAATAATTGTTATATCAGTTTTTTTATTTTCTAGTAAAAATTTTATAGCAATATTTGCTGACATAATACCATCACTATTACTTGTATGAAAAATAATACAATTAATACCTTTTTTTTTAATCGCTGTTATTTTTTTTGAAAAATTGATAATATCATCAAATGAATTTTGATATATTTCTATTTCTTCTTTATAAGTTTTATCTTTATTGTTTTTATTTAATGAATTTATATTTTTTATTTGTTTAGATAATTCTCTATTAAATGGACGAATAATAACATTTTTACTATTTATTTTTGAATTATTTTTACTATTTATTTTTGAATTATTTTTACTATTTATTTTTGAATCATTTATATTATTTAATTTTTTAGTTTTTGTTATTTTTTTAGTTTTTGTTATTTTTATGATATTATTGTTTTCTTTATTAGAATTATTTTCTATATTGGTTAAATTATTATGTTTTTTAATTATTTTTTTATTTACCATTATAATTATTAAATATATTTTAATTTTTTCGTATTTAAAACTTTATTAAATATATATATCATAATAATGTCCAGTTTTGAAGTAGAAAATTTAGATGAAACTTTAGATAAAACTTTAGAAGAATGCTTTGAACAAATTGAAGAAAAAAAAAATACACAAATTGTAGATGATGATACAAATGAAGAAGAAGTTAATGATGGTGGGTTTGATGATGATAATGAGGAATATGAAAATGTAATTGAATTAACATTTGAGCAACTTGTAGAAGGTATTAGTGAAAAATATTTTGAATTTTTAAATAAAGTAGATAATATTTTTAAAAATCATGATTCTTTATCAAAATCAATAAAACATGATATTAATTATTTAGGAGAAAAATACAAAACAAACCCATATGCTGTTTTAGTTACAATAACTGATAATTATTTATATTGTTTAGAGCAAATTAAAGATAAAAATATTGATTTTTTCAAATATCAAAAAGATAAAATAATGAAGAAAAAAGGAGGTTCAAAAGGGAGTGTAAAAGTAATTAAAAATAAAATTACAAAAATTGGAAATAAAACTGTATTAAAAGATATATTGTCGAATATTAAACCAGAAACATCTAAAGAATTATTTAATGAAATTATTGAAATATTTAAATTATTAATATATGAGGATGAAAATATATATAATTTTCATGATGATTATTTAGAATTTGTAAAAGAAAATTTTGACACTAATAAAAATTACAATAAAATAATGATGGTAATTGAAAACATTGATTCAATTATGGGTAATTTAGAAGATGATGAATTAGAAGAGAAAGAATATGAAGAAAAAATGAAATCTGAAAAAGAAAGTGATAGTAAAAAAAAGAAAAGTAAAAAGAAGGATGGAAATGTTGGAGAAGAATTCATTAAAGGAATTGAAGATACTAAAATAGCACAAATGGCAAAAAATATTAGTGAAAAAATCAATTTAGATGATTTTCCAATATTAACAGACCCTTCTAAATTATTATCAACATTAACAAATCCTGAAGAAGGTTTAGGTTCAATTGGTGGATTAATGGATGTTGTTATGAAAGAAGTTAAAGCATCATTTGAACAAACTAATTCAAATGAAAATGATTTAATTAATGAAGCTCAAAATATCATGGGAAAATTATCTGGAACAAATCTTGATCCAGTTAATTTGATGAAAAATATGAATATAGATATGGAAAAGATGGGTGAATTATTTAATAAAAAGTAAATTAAAAACCTTATATTTTTTTGTCACTAATTAATAGAGTCATGAATGATACTATTAATGCTTTAGCAACTGAAAGTAATAATATAATAGGTAACTTAGGAAATAATGAAAACAGTGAAATATATGGTGATGATATCTGGATAAATGATTATAAAATATTATTTACAAAAGATAATTTATCTAAATTTGTTCCAACTGTAAATATGACAAATATTGAAAAATTAAATGCTATAATGAGACTAAGTATTTATTTAGGAATTGCATTATGTTTATTTACTGGAAAAACAGAATATTTATTAATTATTTTATTAATTGGATTATTAACCTATTTTATTTATAAATATCAAGAAAATAATATGGAATTATTTTTTAATTCTTATAATAATAGTAATTTTAATAAAATTCAAAAATCATTAATGAAAAAACCATCAAATATTGAACCAACTGTTGATAACCCCTTTATGAATATTGATTTAATTGGTGATATTAAGACAAAAGAAGCAGCACCCCCTTCATGGAATAATGAAAATATAAAAGAAAATATAGAAGATAAATACAATTATAATTTATATAGAGATGTTGGCGATTTATATGGTAAATCAAACAGTCAAAGACAATTTTATACTATGCCATCAACAACTATACCAAATAATCAAACATCTTTTGCTAAATGGTGTTATTCAACTGGACCAACATGTAAAGAAACGTCAATTTATTGTGCTCCTCAAATGAATCCAGTTCCTTATATGGATAATACAAATGTCACAAAAGATAATAATCAATTATTGTAAAGAAATTAATTTAAATCTTATATTATAATAATATTTATGAATATTTATGAATATTATAAGGAATTACTATTAACAAGGAATAAAATTCCAAAAGAAGTAAAAAGATATATCTTTTCTTTTGTTATTGATGATTTCAAAAACATAATTAATGATAAAAAATTAGAAACAATGATAAGTAAATATAAAAATAAAAATAAAATAATGATTCAACGTTGTCCTCCTATATTTCATTTAACAGAAGTACCATATAATTATTTATTAACTAACAAAAATTTCAAAGAAAAAATAGAGTTTCTATTTGATAAAGAAAAAATAGATGTTATTTTTTCACATTATTGTTGTAATAATAAAGGAATATGTTTTTGTAATCCAAAAGCAGAATTAGATTTAACTTTGTTTAACCCGATAGTAAATAATAATTATTAATAAAAATGAAATTTCTTAACATAAAATATAAATTAATACTAAAAATAAAAATATTTTTTATCTAAAGATATATTAATGAGTAATAAATTTTCATTAAATATGAATACACGTGATTATGATAATTGTTGTATGAATGATTTTTTAAATAAAAATAATAATAAAATTTTTGAACATCAATTTTCAATTTTAAATAAAAAAAATCAGAATTATTTAGAAACTAAAGGATTAAATAGTCAAAATAACTTTGATAATGGTACTAACATATCTAAATCAACTAAATTAAGAAATAGTAAAATGTTAAAAAAAAATAAAAAAGAATTAAGTACAAGAGTTTTCCCAGGATCACCATATATGGGTAAAGGTTCTGGAGTAATGGAATATACTGATGTAAATTCACAATTAAATTTTGGTGAAGATACACGAACAAAGAAATCTAATAATAATATTGCTGCTTTTAGTGCTGATAATTTTATTCCATTAGTACCACATATTGCTAATAATATTCAAGATCCTAAGCATATTATTCCTGAATATTGGGTAAGAGGTGGTATGTCATCAAGAGTAGTTACAAATAACATTGATTATTTAAAATCATGTGGGTTTAAAAAATAAATATTTTTTTAAAATAATTTAAATTATTTAAAGTATAATTTAAATTATAATAAATGAATGGTTTTACAGATAAAGGTTATGTTTTTCTAAAGGATGTTTATAAAAAAGAAGAATTAAATAAAATTAATGAAGATTTTTTTAATTTTTATATAGAAAATAATATTCAAGGAGAATTAAATAAAAAAGAAGATGTCAATAAAGATTTCTATTATGTAAATAATACATACAATATACTAAATAATTTTTTTAAACAACAATATTATTATATTCCTGTAATTGATAATCGATTAGGTCATAATAGAATAACAGATGTTGGTATGATTGATATTTTTAATGCTGATAAATTATTATATTCAATAAATAAAATAATTAATACAGAAGTTATTCTTTCCATATTAAAAAAAATTACAAATAAAGACTGGAAATTATTTAGAGTTAATTATCAAATATGTAATAATGTAATTAATCCTAATAATTATCATTGTGATAACGATGAATGTATAAAATTTACTATATTCATGAATGATATAAAAGAAGAATTTGGAGGAGGATTAAGTTATATAGAAGAAACACATAAAGTAAAGAAATTTTCTAATAATCAAATAAAAAATTTTTATGGTAATATAGGCGATGTATTAATCAGCTATCAAAATGGATTTCATAAAAAATTAATACAACAAAATTCTATTAATTATTTCATAGTTTTTAATTTTATTCCAAAAATTTAATGAAATTTAGTATAATCACATTTAGAATCCATTGGGTTAGATGGCATTGGTACTTGAGGATAATTGACCATTTGGCAAGATGGTTGATGTTTTAGTGGGATTTGACATTCAGGACTACTGCATGGAATCCCTTTATTGTTTTTACAATTGGGACTACTACATTTAGGACTGTATTTATCACATGGGCATAAGGAATTAAGACGAGTTTGCCCTCTTAAATCACTTTCTAAGTCCACTAAATTTCCATTGAATAAGGAAACTCCATTTCCTCCTACACTCCCCAATTCAATTCTACATTTAGCAGAATTTTCATATTTCCCAGTATATAAAGCATATTGTAAAGGTTCAGTTGATTGTTGTAAATTTTTTTTGTAAGCGCACGAATCGTAAATTAATCTATTAGAACTCATTGTATAATTAATATATAGAAATATTTTTTTTATCAATTCTAAAATTAATTAAATTTAATTAAATTAATGATAAATTAAAAAAAAAATTCTTATAAATAATATCTAATAATATATATATATGAGTTTTAATAGACTAAAGTACGATAATTGTGAAACTAAAAGATATAATGAAGAAACTTCAGGTCCTGGAAATTATATGTATAATACACCTAGAGATTGTAAAATATGTTGGAACGACAACCCAAGAATTATAAATCAAAAAGTCGGAAATTCTATGAATAGTAATGTAGATTGGAGATTTTATGCTGGTCCAGTAGATGTAGAATCTGATTTATTTAATATTAATAGACGTGCTTCATCTTGTCCTTCAAATAAATTTTCACCTGATTGTGCACCTAATAATTGTTCAGTACAAGGTGAGCCATGTGGTGCCGGTGTTATACAAAATTGTAATAATAAAAACGAGGACTTAAGAAATCCTTGGAATAGACCAAATGATAATAATTTAACGAACTTTGAAAACTGCTTTTTCGAAACTGAAGATACTAGACTAAGTAACCCAAATTCAAATTTAAGGGGAACTGGTATCAATAGATTTAACCCTTTATTATTTGACCCTCAACAACAATGTATGTTCCCAGGTGAATACTTAACATCAACGCGAACTGTATTCAAAGATAATCACAGACCATCAGTTACTAATCCTAAAGTTAATGATATGAACCCATACGAAAAACAAGAACCTTGTCCTGAACTTGGTAAAGATGTTTGTGGTAACTTTACAAAACCATTATATCAATATGATGTTTGTGGTTAATTTAATATCTTTTTTTTTTTAAAATAATTTTTTTAAAAAATAATTTTTTTAAAAAATAATTTTTTTTAAAATTAATTTGGATTTAAGATTAATTTTATATATGAAATATATGTCTGATTATATAGAAGAAAAACAATTACAAAATGAAAATGAAAATGAAAATGAAAATAAAAATGAAAATGTAGAAGAGAGCAATTTTAAGGTTAATGAAGAAAATCAAAGCGGAGTATTTGAAAATTATAATTGTAGTCATAAATTAAAATATTATAATACCTTTGATGACCCAGAATTAAATATTAATGATGATATTTTAAAAGGTATTTTTGCTTATGGATTTGAAAGATTATCACCAATTCAAAGATTAGCAATTAAACCATTAATGGATGGAAAAGATATTGTTGTCCAGTCACATTCAGGAACTGGTAAAACAGCTACATTTTTAATTGGTTTATTGTCACAAATTGATCCTAAAAATAATAATCCTCAAGCAATTGTTATTTGTAATACAAGAGAATTAGCACTACAAACGGTTAAAGTATATGAATCATTAGCGGATTTTACAAATATTAAGTGTAAGTTATGTATTGGTGGTGATATGCAGTATAAATACACATCTGATGAAATTACAAATCATGTTATTATTGGAACTCCTGGACGTTTATGTGATTTAATAAGTAAAAAAATAGTTAAAACTGATAATATTAAATCAATCGTGATTGATGAAGCAGATGATGTCTTATCAACAGGATTTAGAAAGCAAATAAAAAAAATATTTAATTATATTCCTAAGGAATCACAAGTAGCATTAGTTAGTGCTACTATACCAGAAGAGATGTCAAATTTATTTGAAGCTATTTTAAAGCCCGACTTTATTAGTATTTTAATTAAAGATGACCAATTAACATTAGATGGAATTGACCAGTATTATATTCATTTAGATGAACAATATAAATTTGATGCTATAATTGATATTTATCAATTTATCAATGTTGGACAAGGTATTATTTATTGTAATAAAAAGAGTAAAGCTGATGAATTACAACATATTTTACAACAAAAGGATTTTTCAGTTGGAGTATTACATGGTGATATGATTCAAAAAGATAGAGAGTCTATTATGAATAATTTTAGACATGGCACTACGAGAATTTTAATTACTACTGATATGTTGGCAAGAGGTATTGATATTCAACAGGTAAGTTTAGTAATTAATTATGATATGCCAAAATATCCACAAACATATATTCACAGAATTGGAAGAAGTGGAAGATATGGTAGAAAGGGTGTTGCTATCAATTTTGTTACAAGAAAAGAGCAAAATATATTAAATTACATTAAAAGAATGTATAATACAGAGATACATCCTTTTCCGGAAGATGTAAAATCCGTATTAAGTGTATTTTAATTAAAATAAATTATCTTATAATAATACATGGTATTATTCATAATAATAATATTGATATTAATATTATTTTATACTGTAAATAACAATTTATTGAATAATGAATATTTTAGTAATAATGAAATTACATTTTATAGAAAAAAAAATTTATATAATGTTTTAAAAGAAGATAAAGATAATTATTTTAAAAGTTTTTTTAAAAAAGATTTACAAGTAAGAAATGTAAATAATATTAATGAATACTACGAAATATTAAATAATAGTTTATGCGAACCTGGCGAAAATATAATTAATAAAATAACAGAATGTATATCTCGAATAAAATTAAAAATAAGTGATTATCAATTAAAAAATAATGTTTATAATGAAATTAATTTAACAAAATTTTTAAATTTAAAATGGAATATAGGTTTTGTATGTAATAATGAATATGAAAATGGATTACCACACACAAGAAGTGATATTATTATTTTAAATAAAAATAAAATCGATTTTTCAAGTGATATTAAAATTATGAAAACATTAGTGCATGAACAAATCCATGTTTATCAAAAAATCTACCCAGAAGAAGTTACAAATTATTTAAATAACAATGAATTTAAAAAAATAAAAATAAGAGATGAAAATGATAATATAAGAGCTAATCCAGACTTAGATAATTATATTTATCAAGATAAAAATTATAATACATATAAAGCTGTTTATAATAATAATTCTAATTCAATTGAAGATATAACTTATTATCCATATAATGAGCAATCATTTGAACACCCAAATGAAAAAATGGCAATTGAATTTGAAAATATTTTAGTTAATTAGGTTACTTAAAAAATAATTATTATTAAGATTAATTATGGAGTTCTTATTTATTCATAATGAATGGAATGATTTATGTATATTATATGAAAAGAATTTTATTGAAAGAAAAAATGTAGAAAATGAAAAAGGTTATTATTATTATAATGATAATAATTTAATCATTAAATGGGATAATTGGGAAGGAAATAATGTTTTTACAAAATTTAAAAATGTTTATATTGATAATAATTTAGATCATGAAAAAAATAATATTGAAAATATTAATATTATTTATAAAGATTCTTCAAATGAATGTATAAAACTAAAAAATAAAAT
>TARA_B110000483_G_scaffold9293_1_pt1 | contig 15372 bp, 9 predicted proteins | sample TARA_B110000483 | Tara Oceans TARA_B110000483 (sample SAMEA4398176) | marine metagenome | biome: Polar Biome; feature: [SRF] surface water layer (ENVO:00010504); material: water (ENVO:00002006), including particulate matter (ENVO:01000060) such as... | depth 5 m
AAAAAAAAAAAAGAGTTTCTGTTGTTCTTTCTGTTGCTGTTCTCTCTTTGGAAGAGAGCTATATACGCTTTTTTCTTCTCTGTCGTCGCTTTGTTTCGATCGATCGATGATGATGAGGAGCTTTAGCAGCAGTGCTTCGATTTCGACGAGCAGATTTAATGTTTTTAGTAGGGGAGAGAATGAACTCTTCCCGAGAGTTTGTTGTGCGAAACCAACAGCTTCGTCGTCGTTTACGTCGTCGAAAGGTCTTAAAGCGAGTACGAAGAAGAATGCAATCATCAAAAAAGTATGCGGGAAAGTTTCCTCGTTTCGTTGCGCGAGTTCTTCGTCGTCTGAATCGTCGTCGTTCGAAGCTGGTGGTGGTGGTGGAGGGAAAGAGGGTAAAAATACGAGTGCATCACCGAAAGAGGAGGAAAAGGAGGAGGAGAAGAAAGAGAGCAGCGGTTTGGAGAAAGCTGGTTTCGTGTTGGACAAAGAGAACAACCAAGACCACCTGGTGAAAGTCGTCGTCGATAGAGTGAAATCGATCGAAGAGCAGGAAGATTTCTCTCTCGATTGGGCGCCGGTGTTGTTGAGAGCTTTGGACGGTTCCGATCGCGTGTTACCCCTGTTCAGCGGGAATAAAAAGAATCAAATATTGGAAGTGCTCTTTCACGAAATGAAAAAGGGTAAGAAAGAGAGTGATAGCAACGAAACGATGACGTATCACGCGTGGGAAGGGAGGATCCACGCGGGATTCGAAAACGCCGAAGCGGTGGTCGTGTGTGAGCGAGGAGACGAACTCGACGAGGACGAGACGACGGGCGAGAATTTGACGATATCATCGATGTTTGAAAACATACTGAAAGAAGCCGTTGAACTATCGCGCGTGGATTGGGAGACTTTGGCCAAGTGGCAAGATATAACGAAAGAAGAAGAAAAAAGAGGTCCGACGCGTTCGGCCCGCCATCCCTCGTCTTCCTCTTCCAATAGTAAATTTTCGATCAAAATCGTCGACTCGGACGGGGCAATCAACACGAGAGATTGGCAAATTCTTAAGTCCATCTTGCGAAAAGATATTCTGCCGCAGTCTCAGAAAACATTCGATTTACCGAACGATTCCGAAGTTCTTCTGAGTTTACTCGTCACGCTCGTGAAAAATTTGCCAATTTACGCCACGCGGCAAGTCTTGGAAAAATATTCCAAGTCGCACGAGTGGGGTTTGTCTTACAGAAGAGGTCATTCCGCACCAAAACCGAACGTAAAGCGTCGTATTATATTTACAGACGACTTACCGGAGGAATTGGAGGACCGATTTGACCGGGTGGATTTTCGAAAACACGGGGACAATGTGTTGTTCTTCATCGTGGCAACATTCAAAACCTACGAAAATTGGCTAAAATTCTCGCAAGACGCGAAGAATAGCCCCAAGAAGAAGAGGCAAGGCGGACCGATCTACAGAAGAGACATGGATCAGTTAATTCTCAAAAGACTCGAGGTTGCTCTTTTTATCCAGCAGCAAAGCGCTCGCTTTATGGAAGACGGAAACTTGGAAGACGACTTCTTGACGGCTTTATATCAACATCCGCGCCTTCAAAAACTCCAAGACGAGATCAACGAAATTTTATCTCTCGAGAAGAGAGATTGCGACGCGGCGAAGAAAATAATCGACTTGGAGGTTGCCGTACAGAGAGAAGATTACGAAACAGCAGCGACATTGAGAGAAGCTTTACGATATTTGAACAACATCACGTGGGTATACCTCAGGGGTGATCAACAAAACCCGTTCGACGGTTGATCGATCGGTTTTAAATACACAAAAGAGAGACAAAGACAAAGAGAGAGAGACAAAAATACTCGGGTTATATTAAATTGAGTTGTATAAAATGTTTTCATACTACTACAGTAAGATGTTGAGAGAGATTTTCTTTTTTACGGTGCTTCTGGTTCTCTTTGGTACGATCCACGATCTCTCGCAAAGTTATCCGCCGCCGGGTTATAGGACTCCCTCGGCGATCTCACGCCGAACGACCTCGGCTCCGACCCGTACACCGTCGCCCCGTAATACTTCAAAACGTCTTCTGGATAAATTCCTTTCTCATCTACGAGACCGTATTTACCCATCGCTTTCGCGTACGATAACGGTGTCCAATCTTTCTCCGTCCTCGCGTCCAAATCTGCGCCGTACTCGTACAAAATCTTTACCATCTCCGGTCCGCCGTCGATGGCCCAAAACAACGTCAAATCGCCGACGTGATTTTTGTAGTTCGGATCGGCTCCGGACCGTAACAGCGCCTTTGTCGCTTCCAATCGACCTCTGTGGCACGCGCACATTAAAGGCGTGTACCCTTCTTTCGACCCGTACGCTCTCCCAAACTCAAAATTCACATCCGCGCCTTCCTCGATTTTCTTATACACCAACTTCACGTCGTTTTTTATCAAAGCCATCAATAACTCCTCGGTTTCCCGAGAGGCTTTGTGTACGTCTTTCCCTTTCGACTCTGGCTTGTAATCTGGGTGGTGCGAACCTTTCCCGGAATCCCACTGCAATTCGTAGGCTTCTTCGATGTCTTTTTGGCTGTTGTTTTTGTCAGAAAGAGAGAATAATGAGATCACGAAACAGTGTTCGTTTGGTCAAACAAGAAGGGAGATCTCGAGGCAAATTAGAACACGCATGCGTTTTTTGTGCAACGGAGATCTTCGATCTTTGCGCCGCGAAAGTATACGATGCGTCAAATATAAAATAGGAAATATCGAGCACGAGTGATCGCAAAAAAGGTCCTACCGTTGCGCCATGATGGCGTCCTGTTTGAGCGCGCATCATTATTAGATGTTTTTTATGAGAGAGAGAGAATGAGATCAGAGATCAGAGATTGTGAAATTGAAATGCAACGAACAAAAGCCAGACACACGCGACGGGAAAACGATGCAAAAACGAGCGTTGCGAACAACAACAACAACAACAACACGTAATAATCGACGACGACGATGATGCGAACGAATACCATTTGAGACATGATGAGAGAGTTTAGAGATCTCTTTTCTTTGTGCTTTGAAAGTTAATAAAATGAGGGGGGAAATGAACGAAAAAGCGTTTTTGCTTCTTTTTTTCGTATTTTTTTCATTACACTCGTTGGAGCAAAAAAGATTCTGATGAATGAAGCGAACTCTGGTCGTCGTCGTACTTACCGCTCCACTTCAAAGAAGAGGCAAAGGACGTGCCTTCTCTGGCTGGCACGGCGGCATTAAGCACGGCTTGGACGGCTAAGTGTTTATTGGTATAAGCTGGTGGTGATGTGCTTTCTTCTTGTTTCTTTGTCTTTGTCTTCTTCGAAGACGAGGAGGGTAAGGACGAGGAGGAGGAAATCGCGTTGCGTAAAACTCGCACCGCGTCTCGGACGTCCGTTCTCGTTTCCATGGTTTTAATCTTCGCCTCGCTCGCGAAAACCAAGTCTGCTTTCTTCGCGCTCGACTTTGCGAGAGAACGCAAGGATGATAAGAGCTTCTTTTCGATATTCGATGCGCGATCGAGACGTTCTTTCTTACCCCGTTCGCTTTCAATCGCGCGTTCGTAATTTTTCTTCGCCGAGCGCAACGCGTGCGATTGAATTTTTTCTAACGCGTCTTCAAGTGCGCGTAGCTCTTGATCTAAACCATCGTGCGCGCGAACAGCGTCGCGTAATCGAGATTCGGCACCCTTTTGAGTCTCTTTTGCTTCTTTTACTTTCTGTTCTCGTTTGAGCGCATCCGGCGATTTCTCCAAAGACTTCCCTCGGATGCGATGCATCAAAGCGAGGTTGGATTTTTCCACGTCTTCAATAGCAGCAGAGAGACGATCGGTATCGCGTTTGGTTCTAAATAAACGCGCGTTCAATTCTTTAATTCTTGCTTGTTCTTTCAAAATGGACTGTTGCGCGGTTTCGTGCATTGCCTCTCGTCGTCTTCGTTGTTGTTGAGAATCGCCACCATCGCCGTCGTCCTCGACGACGCGCGCGTTCGTCTCCGAGGGATAAGGCGCAACCAACAAAACCTTCTCGTACCTCGACTTCGCGTTATCTCTTTCCAGTTCCGTCTGATTCGCCACTTTTACCAACATCGATTTTTCTTTTAAAATTTCTTTCAACTTCACATTCACCACCTCCTTCCGTTCGCGTTCGCACGACGCCAACTCCTCTCGAAACGAATCTTTCAACGTCAATTCGTTTGCAAACAAGCGATCGCACGAATCGTCTTTTTCCAACAGTTTATTCGCCTCTTTACCACAATGTTGTTTTAAGATGTGTAACTCGACCAACGCGTCATCTCTCGAATCTTCCGCCGCATTGCTCCATCTCTCCGCCGCCGTCGCTTCGCTTTTCGCATTCGCCAAGCAGTCCTTCTCGAATCGATCGCGTTCGCATGCGCTTTCTCTCGCACTCAATCGCGCTTTATTCAAAGTTTCTTCGACCGCTTTTTCCGCGCTGAGTAATCCGTCGTGTTCCTTTTTCGCCTCTGACACGGTCTCTTCCAGTTTTCGAACCTTCTTTTGTAACATCTCGAACTGTTCGCTCGAGACGCCGGCTTCCGGCAACACGCCTTCTTTCCTCTCAAACTTTCTTCTCAAACAATTCACTCGGAAAGCGTGCTGCAAAATCGTTTCGTTCGTTCGTTTTTCTGCTTCTGTGTTTTGTTTTAACAATTCTTCCGCGTTTTGTTTCTGCGAATGCGCCCCAGCCCTGAATGCTTTCATGGTTTGCAATTTGCGCGATTTCTCGTTCGCCTCTTCTCGCGCTCTCGTGGCGTCGCGTTCCGCCATGTCGTGCGCTTTCGTCGCGGTTTTCAAAATCTTCTCAAACTCCTTTCTTTTCACTTCCAGGCCAGCCTGCTTTTCAGTGGCCGTTTGTTTCTTTCGTTCTTCCTTTGATCGTTGCGTGAGCGTTTCAATGTGCGACTCCTTCTGCGCCTCTAAGCGTTTCGCGTGGTCGCGTAGGGTTTGTTTCGTCAACGATAATTTTTCGTTCGCCAAATGCGCGACATCCGAGGCTTGCTTCAGCGCTCTTTTCTGGTACTCCCACTGTTTTTTCGTCTCTTTTAACTTGTTCTTTTCCATCTCGCGCGTGTCTTCGCTTTTCGTGTGCATCCGCTTCGTCTTTTCGCACTCGCCTTCGCTCGTTTTGCGTCGCTTCTCGTGTTCTAAACGTTTCGGTTGAATATCCTCCGTGAGTCTCCGTTTTGATTCGTTTAACACTAACTCTGCGTTTCCTTTGGATTCAACAGCTGCGCGCTTCTCTTTCTCTCTTCTCTCCAATCCCAACTCGGCGTCGCGTAAACGGTCGAACAACGCTTTGCGCGTGTCCATCGCTTCCCTCAAATCTCTCGTCAACCCTTTCCTGGAGGCAATCTCCGCTAATCGTTCCACGTCCGCGCTTTCAAAGTTCTCCATCGCCACTCGTAACTTCTTCGACAACTCTCCAAAACACTTTTCGTGTTCTCTCTCTTGCTTCTCCATGAAATGATCTCGTTCCTCCGCTCGATGTTCAAACGCGTTGACCACTTCTCTTCTTTTTTCCCACACGTCCGCGTTCCTCTTTTGCCTCTCGTGTTCCTCATTCAGCTGTTCCAACGCGAACCGTTCGTGCGTGATTCGTTTCTTCAGGTGTATTTGCAACTCTTTTTCTTCTTCAATAGCACTTTCTCTCTTTTTCCTCTCTCTTTCCGTTCTCACTTTTTCCAACCGTGCGTTTGCCAAACGCTCCTTCTCGTTTTCCTTCAATCTCGAATACTCCTGCAAATGTATTTCCAACCGTCCCAACGCTTTCCCGACGTCTTTCTGGTGCTGTTTCATCAAATACGCTCTATTCGCGTGCCTACACGCGTCTTTTTCTCGTTTCAAAACTTGCTCCGCGTGTTCCGCGATGGCTTCGTCCAACGCTCGATTCCGAGCGTTGGCGAACGTTGGAATCATCATCATCGCGGGAGGAGGAGGAGGAGTACCCGTCGTCGTCGTTGACGTCGTATTTTCCGTCGCTTCATCCTCTGCTTCTTCCATCACGGTGTGTTGTTCTTCTTCTCTCTCGTTCGTATGCGCAAAAGGGTGCTTTTTGTTGTGAAGACTTTTTTCTCTCGCTCGCACTCGCTAAAAATAGCCACCTATAACCTTCTTCTAAAAATGTTGACTTTCCACGCTCCTCTCTTCACGCGACGATGGCGCATCATACACTCCTCCCACTCGACTCCTTAACCATCCTCAAAACCCTCTCAAAATCTCTCTTATTCCTTAACTCTCTCTTTTCTCTTCCTCTTCTCTCGCCAACTCTGCGATCGCGCGTATCGTCCTCCGTTCCAGCTTTTCCGTTTTCCTCGAAACGTCTCGCTTGAGGTCCCAATTTTGCTTCTTCGTCCCGTTCGAATTCATCATCAAGTCGTCGGGGTTGTTTCCATCCTCCTCTTCCTTCTTTCTTTTAAACTCTGGCGCGACTGCGTTGGGTAGAATTTCAACCACTGATGATGATGTTGTTAACGCCGAGATATCTTTCGGGACGTAGTTGCGAAGTTTAATAGTAACGTTCGTCTCTTCATCATTCGCCGCCGGGGGTGGATTGATGACATCACGAGTCGCATTTGATTCTTCTTTCAAAGCCGTACTCCCTTTGCCTGCTTCTTCTTTTTCAGAGAGCTCGCGCAGTTCCTTCAGGCGACTTTTCCTGCTGCTGCTCATTTTATAATAGGAGTCGTAGTAGCAGTAAGTATTGTTGTTGTAATAATAAGTGTTGTATCAAAGCGCGTTGAATGAGTGAAGAAAAACGTCAGAACACAAAGCGCATTTATTAGAACACAGATATCATCATCATGACAACACCAACGCGAACTCCTTTAGCATTCGCTGCTGGTCGCAGTGGTGGTCGTGGTAGACCACGCATTGGACGCAATAATGCACGTCCTGATGCGACGATGACGATGAATACGACGAAAACGAACAACAACAAAAGACACCGACGAGATGTGATTCTCTTCGTATCCACTCTCGTTCTCTCTCCTTCTTTAGTTTCTTCCGATAAAGAAGCTAATGCGTTTGCAAAAGAAGACGACCAAGAGGCGTTCCAATCGCCTCTGATAAAAGCTTTACTGGAACAAACGGAAGAAAACAAAGCGCTGAGGAAACTGCAATTGGAAACGAAGTATTGCCTGCGACAGTCACAAATGGGCGTTGGGGATTGCGCGGATATCGACGAAGAGTCAATTAAAAGAATACAGAAGGAAAGAGCGGAGAAGTTGAAGAATGAAGCAGCATCGAAAGAGGAGGAAGGTGTTGATGATGGGAACGCATCAAAATCGTCATCATCGGTTGAATGACGACGACGAGGACGATTTGCGCGCGAGAGAGATTTCGCAAACAACATCATAACTACTACATAATGTATCATTAAAAATCATCGGTCTTTCTTGTTAAGTCTATTCATCATATCATTATTCGCGACCGCCTCGGCGGCGGAGGAAGAGGAGGAGGAGGAGGAGGTGCCAAAGACGACGTCCCATGTGCTCTGCGATATGCCGAAAATCAAATCCGGAGACTCGTAATGGTGCGTCATGTGTCTCCGTTTGACTCTTCGAGCGTATCGGGTGAATATGTTTTCATTATTGTTGATGTTTGTTGTTGTTGTTGCTGCTGATGCTGATGCTGATGCTGATGCTGCTGATGCTAAGTGGTGGCACGCGTAATGCGTCATGTCGTACGCGACGTACCCGGTTAAACTTCCCGCGATGACGAGTTTTGCCAACGCCGATCCGCAGAGGAGACTGTAGAAACTATAAAACCCAAACGCGATGGGTCCGGCTAAAACGGGAGGGAAGACTAAACGCAACGCATCCATGGGATGTTTATGATGACAGCCGTGGAATAAGAAGTGGAAGGTGATGAAGAACGGCGAATTCGCTGGAGGCTCTTTGTGGAACAAGAACCTGTGCATTGCGTACTCTTTAAACCCCCAGGCGAAGAGGCCGAAACCAAACGCCGCGAGTTGCGAGACGCACGAAAACGCTCTTTCCGAGCTTTGTTCCGCACCCTTGATGACATTCCAAACAATCACCGGTAGCCAAATCAAAAGCACGACGTACCACGCCGTGACCGATAACGCCTCCATCCAATCCGCCTCGAAAAATCTCTGCTGCGTCCCGTCCGCTCTGGACGGTTCGGGGATGTGCGTCCACTCGAAATACTTTTCTTTCAAGAAAGGCACCTGTTGTAACAAAGGCTTGTTGAAATTAATCCCATATTCGTCGACTCCGTTTTTTTTGACTTCTTTGTCGTCGTCGTCATCATCGCTTACGACGACGACGACGCTTGGGCGAGCAACCCCCGCGGAATTATGAACAGCGGTATTAACGTCCTCGAACGACGCGCACGCGTTCAATCCTCCTCCAACCACGCCTATTTCCGACCCGTCGCCATCACTCAACCGTTCTAAACATAAATCTTCCGACGAGCTTCCCCTCACGTTCTCCCCTCCTTCTCCTAAATATAACATCGACGAAGAAGAGGACGTGCCCTCTTCGCTGCTCGCCGAAACGCTCCGGTTTCGCCGCTCGTACTGATGATGATTGTACAAGTCGCTCGAGGATGACCAATTATTATTCTCATTATTCGAAACGATGTCTTCACCGCCCTTCATTCTTCGTCCTTTCCTTCTAAAATTTCTTCTGGTATTCTCCATCCGCGTTTTCGGCGGCGAAAGCGGCGTCGTAAGAAGAGTCGTTTTAAGAAGAAGAGCATCATCATCATCATCACCCACAATCCTCCCAACGATGAGCTTATTCAGCATTTTCTCCGCGTTCTGTCCGTGCGCTACTTCTTTGTGAAACGCGTTTGTCGCGTCTTTCCCTTTATATTGTTCCAACGCTTTGTTCCCTCCCGGATGTGAAAAGTGTTCCACGTTCAACACGAGACCATCGACGATAATCAGAAAAAAGGACGATTTGGAAACGTCTTCGCGAGTGTAGCATAACAACAACTTCTTTTCCTCATAATCATCTTGTTGCTCGTTCTTCTTTGTCTTCTTTTCGTTTTCTTCTTCTCCCTCTCCCTCTTCTTCTTTTTGCATCATCCTCATCGGATTACGCATCATCCAATATCGACAATATTGCCGGCAAAAGAGTTCTTTCATCGTACTAATCATATCTAAACTCTTTCTCGCGCGATATATAAATATAAATATATAACGAATGCGTTCAAACCGATATCGTAATAAATAAAAGTCACGGAGCAGTTGCGTTTCGCTCCTCTTCACAGAAGAAGAAGAAGAAGAAGAAGAAGAAGAACACACTTCAACACGCTCTCTCTCTCTTTACTCCTCAGTCTGATGATGATGTCTCTTTTTTTTCTCTTTTTGTTTTGTGGTGTTTTCTGTCTCTTTTCTGCTTTTTCAATTTTTGTCTTTTTTTTTGTCAACTCTGCTGCTCTTTCTGCTCCTTTTCTTTTTTTTTCTTTTTCTGTTGTTTTGCTTCTCTTGGGTTTTTTTTTCATCATCATCGTTTCATCACAAATATTATAGAAAGTTTTTTTGTGCGAGTGAGTTATATACTATTGTCTGTTAGTATATACACACACGCACACACATATATACATATAACCAGATTTGGCGTTTGTTTCGAAACGGGACTTTTTTTTGTGCGAGAGAGAGAGAAACGCTGGTCTCTTTTGTGCTTTCGTTTCTCTTCTTTCTTTCTTTTCTTCTTTAGTTGTTAGGGGAAGAAATTGGAATAATTTTACCTGTTTGCTTGCGCGCAAAAAGTTAGATTTATACGCGAGAACGAGAGCACAATAATAGAGGTCAAAGGAAAGAATACTAATAATGGTGACGACGAGACAACGAGGACGAAAAACGATTCAGACGAAAACGACGACATCTTTCTTAAGAGGAGGAGCCGAGGGAGAAGAAGAAAACGGTTTTACGAAGATGAAGAAGACAACGAAAAAGTCGAAGTCCAAATCGAAGGAACAACAACAAAAGGAGGTATTGGCGAAAGAACAACCCCGCCACCAAAAGAAGACGACAGAAACGAAAACAAAAACAACCTCAAAATACGAGATTCAAACGCAAAAATCTTTACAGCTCGATCGCGACGAGCGTTTTCAAGAAGAGCACGAACCGTTTCTTTTCGGTCCGTACGCCACGCCGTGCCCGGAGAGGAGATATCGGAAATGGCTTTGCGCGGATTGCCCGACGTGTATGAAAACGGACGCGCCGTTGTATGCCATTCATAACAAGTACATTTTGAGCGGGTACCGGACGAGAAGTACGTTTAAGGATGCACTCAGGTCGGTGTTTAAGAAACACAACGAAACGACAAACATTTGGACGCATTTGATTGGGATGATTTTTTTCTTTACGTTTTTAGTCAACGTGAAAGAACCGGAACGAGTGCAAATGATACCAGAGATGTGGGTGACGGGAGCGAGCGCGGAGAGAGTGTTGGGGTTACAAATGACGCAAAGATGGCGAGAGAAAGTCGTCATGGTGGACGAAGGGTTGCGAGAGGCGAGGAAGAGCTTCGTCAGGGAGAAGATTAGCAGGAGTAGTGCGACGACGAATAAGGACGAGGACGAGAAAAAAACGCCGTTGCCGACTTTCGAAAAAGACGATATCGAAACGAAAGAGATGGAACGCTCGATTGACTCGATATTGAGCGCGTCGAAGAATTTACGCGAGCATTTGCGCCGGGAGGAAGACAGACCGTTTAAAGAGTTGAAGAGAGAAACGGCGATGTTTATACAAGAAGCGAGACGGTCGTTGCGGAAACACCAATCGTATAGCAACCAAGAGAAAAAAAAGCACCAACAAAAACAACAACGAGAACGAGAAGAGGCTACTCAAAGGCGCGAAGAGAAAGAGGACACGAACGATCCGGCGTTTGCAAAAGTTACCGAAGCTTTGAAGGAGGTACAAAACGTTCTCGACGAAATCCCAAAAGATGTCGAGAGATTGAATAAAGTCCCTCGATGGCCCATGCGCGTGTTTTTATTGGGCGCTATACTCTGTTTGGGATGTTCCACGTGTTGTCACACGTGTTGCAACATTTCGCATCAAGTGTCCACGCGGATGTGGAAAGTGGATTATCTCGGGATTGCGATTTTGATCGTCGCCTCGTTTTACCCGGTCGTATATTATTCGTTTTATTGTTTACCGGAATTGAGGGACTTTTATTTATCGTGCGTGACCTGTTTAGGCGTCGCGGCTTTAATACCGACGATTTTACCGAGGTTCCAAAAACCTTCGTGGACGCCGATTCGAGCGGCGTTGTTCACCGCGTTGGCGTCGTTTGGTTTCTTTCCTTGGTTTCACAACGTTTTCTTCGTTTGGAAAGTTGTACCAACGCCAATTTGGCACGGTTTTTGGTTAGAGTTACTCATGGGTTTCTGCTACTGCTCCGGAGCGTATTGTTACGCGTTGAAGATTCCGGAGAAGTATTGGCCGGGGAGATTCGACGTGTTCGGGTGCGGTCACAATATCTTTCACATCATGGTCGTCGCCGGCGCGTTGGTGCACTACGAAGCGTGCTTAGTCTTAGAGCTGTGGAGAGATCACCACGCGTGCGAAGCGGACGAGGTGATCATGCGCGACGCTTTGGTTTTCGGAGGCTATTTCGGCTTTCAAAAGTTTGACTTGTTTTCGAGTTTGCGAAGACGAAAAGAATTTTAGTCAAACAAGTCAACGCAAAAAAAATGTTGGTATTTAAATAACTAATAGTCATCATCATCATCATCATCAATCAGGCCGTATGTAATTTTATAAACAAACACAAAGAGAATTAGTAGATCATCGTTGTTATTATGCTCTCTTTTGAACGCATGGAATCGTTCGTTATATTCGTCGTTCGTTTAACCTTTCGCGTCGCGGCGAAAGTGTTGTTTTCCTTTTCCTCCAGGAGCCGAACAGGAAAGAGGAGCGCGAATACTAATAGCAACTTGTTTAACACAGAGCATAAAATACACGCGCTCATAAAGCACTTGCGAGAGATTGAGCGGCACGAAGAAGAGTTGAGCGTAAAGTTAGCCATCGTGCGGCGACAGCTGTGCGAAGAGAAGATGAAAAATAGTAATAACGGCTGCGGCGCGGTTCGTCATAGCGGTAAAGTCGAGCCCAGAAAATGCTCCGCATCATCATCAATTGAATAAATTTGTATTAATATAGTAATTATTAAAATTATCTTTGTGGTGTGAATTCACTTCACTCACTCTTTCTCTCCGTCTTAGTATACTTCCTCTCTCTAATGTGATACTATTTTACCAGAAGACGTCGTCGTCGTTTAGAGTCTGTCTTCGTAGTCACCCAACGGCGGGATGGCGTCCTTGAGACCTTTTCTCTTACGGATGTCGCCGATGAGCTTACCAGCTTGGGTGGTCGGGTCGAGCGGATCGGAACCCAACATGTCCCAGTGATCAAACACGCACTGCGGGAAGGCTTGGCCACCAGTCGCAGCACGCAAGGTACCGGTGAAACCGAAGGATTCCATGACCGGCAAGTACGCCTTGATGTTGTAAATCGGCGTACCCGGGCGTTGCGTTTCTTCGACAACCATACCTCTCTTTTGCGTAACGGTGGAGTAGATGCCACCCAACGCTTGTTCCGGCGCTTGGATTTCAACCAAATAGACCGGCTCGTACAAGCGCGGTTGCGCGGTGAGGCACGCAGCGTATAAGACTCTACGGCACGTCGGGATGATTTGGCCACCACCTCTGTGGATGGCATCCGCGTGCAAGACGACGTCGTGAATTTCAAACTTGATGCCGCGCATGTTTTCTTCAGCCATGACACCTTCTTTCGTCGCCCATTGGAAGGCAGCGACGCACGAATCCTTAATTTCGTTCACGTACTGAACCCCTTTACACATGTCGACGATCAAGTTCGGACCAGTGGTGTCCGGACCAAAGCACCAGATCTTCTTGGACAAATCTTTATCCCAGTTGAACTTTTCCGCTAAGAGGCGACCTCTCGCCTTGACCTCATCTCTCGGCGTCACGTCTCCGTTGTCAATAGCCTCGGATAATCCGTCTTCCAAAGGCGTAGCTTGGAAGTACAAGCGGTTGTGCTTGTTCGGGGACTTGGACATGACCATGTGGTCGGAGGTGCCCAAAACCGTTTCTCTGTAGGAAACAACCGGATCGGAGATGCGAATCTCCGCGCCGCCCATGAAATCTTCTTGCAAATCCTTCAAGCAAATTTCCAAGTGCAATTCACCGGCGCCAGCAACAATGTGTTCGCCCGACTCTTCGATCGAGCACTGGACCATCGGGTCAGACTTGGACAATCTCTTCAAGCCTTCGACCAATTTCGGTAAATCTTGAGAGTTCTTGCATTCAACCGCGACGCGGACGACCGGGGAGACGGAGAACTTCATAGCCTTGATGGTGTGCGCTTCAACTTCGGCTTCATCCGTAATCGTGGCGTTCTTTTGGATGAATTGATCCAAACCAACGCACGCGACGGTGTTACCAGCCGGAACATCATCGATAGAATCTTGACGACGACCCATGCACAAGACCGTTCTTTGGATAGACTTGACGTACAAATCTTTCTTCTCACCCGGCACGTAGTGCGGGCCCAAGATTCGGACCTTTTGACCCGTTCTGACGGTACCGGAGAAAACACGGCCGAACGCCAAGAATCGACCCTTGTCAGCAGTCGGAATCATCTTGGAGATGTACAACATGAGCGGACCCTTGGAGTCGCAAGTGCGGATACCTTCGGCGTATTTGTCGTCGAGCGGGCCTTCGTACAAAGTGTCCGCGCGGTACCTTTGAGCAGTCGCAGGCGACGGCAAGTAGTAGATAATCATCTCAAGCAACGCAACGTCGGCCGGCAACCACGTTTGCATGACTCTCTTCATGAGCGGTTTACCCATCAAGTCCAAGTCTTGCGGCTTCAACTTGTCCTTGACTTGCAACTTTTCAAGCATCGGGAACAAAACGTCCTTGTTGTCGTTCATGGCGGCATCAATGACGCGTCTGATCGGCTCGTAGCAAAACTGGACGAAGGCTCTCATGCAAGTCTTGGCGCCGGTGTGCTTGTTTGTCCACTTCTTCTCCTTCGGGTCGAAGAAGTTGTCGCCCCAGAGCTTGCCCATCATGCGCTCTTGCTCGATGCCAAACTTCGCGGCGTACATCTTGGCGAAGACGGTCAACGTAAACGCCCAGTTGTGTAAACCAGCGGAAAAGCAGACGGTACCCTTCTCCGGAGAGACGCAAACATCGCCCAAGGCTTCATCGGTGTACGTCGCCATGACGATGTTCGCATTTTCGATAACTCTGCAAAAGTTTTGGTACGCTTCTTCGCCATCCAACATGAGTTCCAAAAAGCATCTGTCGAGCTTATTCACCGTCATAACCGGTTTAATACGCTCGCCCAACGCTTGTCTCAACACAGTTTCCGTTTGCACGCAAACGCCTTCCACGCAATCGACGACGACCAAGGCGCCGTCGGTGATGCGCAAAGCGGCGGTAACTTCAGAAGAGAAATCAACGTGGCCCGGGGAATCAATCAAGTTGATCAAGTAGTCGTTGCCGTCTCTCGGGACGTCCTTCGGGATGCGCGCCAAATCTTCGTCGGAAACTTTGTAAAACAAAGAGATGCCGGTAGATTTGATCGTGATGCAACGATCTTGCTCGTCTTGACGAGTATCCGTCAAACGCGCATCGCCGGCGTTTTCTTGCGCGATAATACCCGCCGCCGCGACCAAGGAATCCGTCAATGTGGATTTGCCCTGTTCATAGAAAGAGTGTTAATAAAAAAGAGGAGAAATCGCGTCGTGTGAGCCCTTCCTCGTTGAAAGAATGTTGAAGAGGGATGCTTAGAGAAAAGAATAAACCCATTTCTTGGTGCGGCGGCGACATCGCGAAATCGGAGAAAATCGGACAAATTTCTATAATAAATCAAACACGTACGTGATCAACGTGAGCAATAACAGACATGTTACGGATGTTGTGGATTTTGTCCATTTGACGACGCATGTCGTCGATGGTAAACTGTTAGGAGAGAGAGGTCGCATCGGTCAGTTTTAAGGTGGATTTCGAGGACGATGATTTTCTTCGCTTATTGGGTCACACAAAAGTGCTCAAGACGCGAAGAGAAAATGCAAGAAAAAAATGCCACCTCTTTGGAGATGGATGTGCGTCGCGAAGGTAAACGAGTCGTGTAAACAGGAGAACGTAACGGTCGCGTACCTTAACCATGGTGTGAGACTGTTTTTTATCAGGTTTGAATTACTGAACACGCGTAACAACCGTGCCGTTTAACTGAAGAGAATGTCCGATTGCTTTTGGTGGTGAGTGAAACACAAAAATTCTTCCTTCTCGTCTGTGTCAGAAAAAGGCTTGAGATATTTTCGTGATTAGAAAAAATACGAGGATATGTAGTAAAA
>TARA_B110000483_G_scaffold36220_1_pt1 | contig 15366 bp, 14 predicted proteins | sample TARA_B110000483 | Tara Oceans TARA_B110000483 (sample SAMEA4398176) | marine metagenome | biome: Polar Biome; feature: [SRF] surface water layer (ENVO:00010504); material: water (ENVO:00002006), including particulate matter (ENVO:01000060) such as... | depth 5 m
TTAAATAAATGATAGAGGATAAAAAAAATATAGTTATTGCAGGAGCTGGGTTGGTTGGGGCTATGTGGGCGTGTTATATGGCAAAACGTGGGCATCATGTGCGTGTATTTGAAAGACGTGGGGACATGAGAGGGCAAGAAGTGGATGCTGGCCGATCGATAAATCTCGCTTTAAGTACACGTGGCTGGAATGCACTAGCAAAAATAGGAATGAAAGAAGCTCTCGAGAAGATTGCTATTCCAATGAAAGGGAGAATGATTCATCAAGAGGATGGTGCTACAAATTTTCAAGCCTATGGTAAAGAAGGTCAAGCAATATATTCTATTTCTCGTAGAGATTTAAATATTGCCCTGATGAACAAGGCTGACGAAAGTAAAAATGTCAGCTTTACTTTTCATGAAAGAACGACCGATTTAGATTTAAAAAAGAACATTATTCATTTTCAAAACGAAAAAACCGGCAGCGAAAGCACCGTCTCTCCAGATTTGATTTTTGGTGCCGATGGCGCTTTCTCTGCGGTGCGTTCTGCCCTTCAAAAAACCAACATGTTCAATTATTCCCAACAATATTTAGAACATGGGTATAAAGAGTTGACTATTCCTGCCGACGAAAACAGCAACCATCGTTTAGATAAAAACGCCCTACATATATGGCCAAGAAAAAGCTTTATGCTAATTGCGCTACCAAATTTAGACGGAAGTTTTACTGTCACATTGTTTCTTAAGTTTAAAGGTGTAGATGGGTTTGATGATTTAAATACCGAAGACAAAATCACTTCGTTTTTTACAAAGAATTTTCCATCCGCTATCAAGCATATGCCAGATTTAATTAAGGAGTTTCATGAAAACCCTTCTTCTTCTTTGGTTACTGTTCGCTGTAGCCCATGGCATTATAAAAATGTATGTCTAATGGGCGATTCCGCTCATGCCATTGTGCCTTTTTATGGTCAAGGCATGAATGCTGCTTTTGAAGACTGCTTTGTTTTAGATGAGATAATTGACCGACACGTTTTAGACGATTGGAGCTCGGTGCTAGAAGAATATACTCGAGATCACGCCAAAGATGGTGCTGCTATTGCGGAGCTTGCATTAAGAAATTTTATTGAAATGCGTGACGCAACAGCAGACGATAAATTTCTGCTGCGTAAAAAGTTAGAATTACACCTTATGAATACCTTTCCAGGAAGATATTTATCCCAATATCAAATGGTTACTTTCTCAAACATTCCATACAGCACGGCCTTATCTAAAGGGGACACCCAAACGGCTTTTGCTGAACACCTAATTGATGAATTCCCCGAACCTTCCTCTTGGACAAATCCAGTGTTTATTGACAAAGTAGACGACTGGTTAAGCCAAACATATTAAATGGATTACCAGTGGACATACCAGGATGCTGACCAGGGTATGGTTGACGCTTTGCATGATGAGTTAAAGATTAATTCTGTGCTGTGTGAGCTTCTCGTAAAACGAAATATTGAAAGTTACGAAGCAGCGAAGTGTTTTTTTCGGCCAAGCCTTGACGAGTTGCACTCACCGTTTCTTATGGCTAACATGGACAAAGCTGTAACGCGTATTGAAAGGGCCATGAAAAATGGAGAAAAAATTCTTATTTATGGTGACTACGATGTCGACGGCACCACTTCTGTCTCTTTGTGCTATCTGTTTTTTAAACAATTTTATGCGAAATTAGACTATTATATTCCCGATAGAAGTAAAGAAGGGTATGGCATTTCCTTAGAAGGTATCGATTATGCAGCGTTAAATCAGTGCACCTTAATTGTTGCCTTAGATTGCGGTATCAAAGCACTAGACAAAGTTGACTACGCCAATGAGCGAGAAATTGATTTTATCATTTGTGACCACCACACCCCGGGTACTGAATTGCCAAAAGCATATGCTATATTAAATCCCAAACAACAAGAATGCGCTTATCCTTACAAAGAATTATCGGGTTGTGGTATTGGTTTTAAGCTGTGTCAAGCATACGCAGAAAAAAACTTTATTAAAAAAGAAAAACTCTATCAATTCCTAGATTTGGTTTGTATTAGTATTGCTTGTGATATTGTTCCTATTACTGGAGAAAACCGTGTATTAGCCAAGTTTGGTTTAGAGCAACTAAACGAAAAGCCCTCTATTGGTGTCGGTAAACTAGTTACATTGATAGATCTTGGAAATAACTTCACTATCAGCGATGTTGTTTTTAAGATTGGGCCACGAATTAATGCGGCAGGAAGGATAGCTCATGCAAAAGCCGCCGTTCAGGTGTTGATTGGGGAAGAAGAGGGGGCTGTTTTACAATCCAACAACGAAGAGCGTCAGCAATTGGATAAAAGCATTACCGAAAACGCCCTTCTTTATTTAGATAGTATTGAAAATATCAACTTAGTCACTAATGTTTTGTTCAACCCCTCCTGGCATAAAGGCGTTGTGGGAATTGTTGCTTCTCGAATAATAGAACACCATTACAAACCCACCGTGGTGCTGTGTGAAAGCAATGGAAATTTAACTGGATCTGCGCGTTCAGTAAAGGGGTTTAATGTTTATGAGCCCTTGGAAGCGTGCTCAGATTTAATGATAAGTTTTGGTGGACATGCTTATGCTGCAGGGCTTACGCTTCCTCCAGAAAACCTTGAAGAGTTTAAGCGCCGATTTAATGCAGAAGTTGCACATCGTATTAATCCTGAAGACCTTATCCCTAAAATATCCATTGATATATTATTGAGCCTCGACAATATCACCCCATCATTTTATAAGATTCTGCAACAATTTTCTCCTTTTGGACCAGGAAACATGCGTCCCATTTTTGAAAGCCAGTCCCTATCTGACACTGGATATAGTCGTATTGTCGGAGCAGACCACTTGAAATTGCAATTAAAAGATGATCAAGGAAATAGAATAAACGGAATTGCGTTTAGAATGGCAGATAAATTATCTTTGTTGAAAGAGGGTAAAATTGATGTGTCTTATGTTTTGGATGAAAATCATTGGAATGGACGAAAAACCCTTGAAATTAATGTAAAAGACATCCGCAGAAGTCAAATTGAAAAATGAAGTTACGGGCAGAAAAAATTGAAAAAAGTTATAAAAGTCGAACCGTCGTTAAGGGTATATCTTTTGAAGTAAACCAAGGCGAAGTAGTTGGTTTATTGGGGCCTAATGGTGCGGGGAAAACTACCTCATTTTACATGGTGGTCGGCCTGATTAACCCAGATGATGGAAACGTATTCTTAGATGGAGGCAACATTACAAAGCTTCCTATGTATAAAAGAGCTAAGCTGGGTATTGGCTACCTTCCTCAAGAAGCGTCTGTTTTTCGCGACCTAAGTGTTGAAGATAATATTCGTGCTATTCTTGAATTCACTCCTCTAAGTAAAAGTGAACAGCATGCGCGCTTAGAAGAGTTGCTTGGTGAGTTTGGGCTGCAACATGTTAGAAAAAGTAAAGGAAGTGTTTTGAGTGGTGGAGAAAGACGTCGAACCGAAATTGCAAGAGGGTTAGCCACGTCTCCAAAATTTATATTGTTGGATGAGCCGTTTGCGGGAATTGACCCTATTGCCGTTGAAGACATTCAAAAAATTATTGTCAAATTAAAAAGGAAAAATATTGGTGTTTTAATCACAGACCACAATGTTCAAGAAACATTATCAATTACTGACCGCGCTTATCTACTTTTTGAAGGAAATATTATCAAAACGGGAACGGCTGAAGAGTTAGCCGCAGACGAACAAGTAAGGCGAGTATATTTAGGTGAAAATTTTGAACTTAAAAAATCTAAACTACATGAATAAATTGCATCTTTTTTTTGTGTCCTTTCTCGCATTACTTTTATCCACGTCATGCACTATTGAGCAGACTATTGATTACCGCACCGATATGTCAGGAAGCAATACGGTCATTATTAGTTATGGTGATGTAATAGAGCAAATGGGTGATTTGATGGGTGATAGTGCTGGCTTTGATGAGGAAATGGATATGAGCGAATTTATGGGAACGCTTAAGGAGACTTTTACTGGCATTTCTGGTGTTAGTAATACCAAAGTAATTAATGAAGTAGAAAAAAAAATAATGGGTTTCTCTTTTGATTTTAAAGATAATAGAGCGCTCAACTTAGCGATGGCAGAATACTTGGAGGACGAGGCCAGCCCAAGCAAGAAAAAGAAAGCACCTAAGAACTATAAAACAAAAAAGAAAGCACTCCGCTTAAGTTTTGATCAGCAAGATTTGGGAAGCTTATCGGAAGGCTTAGGAGACCCCTCAATGGCGGCTATGCTGGGTATGTTTGAATACTCTTTGATTGTCAACCTACCTAAGCCTATAAAAAGTGTAAGCAACCCGTTATATGCGGTCTCAGAAGATAGAAAATCTTTAAGTGCTGTGGTTAGTTTTGAAGATTTAAGTAATGGAAGCGAAGATCTATCCGTAAAAATCAAATGGTAAAATGTCGGGTAACTTGCAAAAAAAGCCGACTTATCTGATAAAACCATCCTTATACAAATATTTAGAAAACCATTCTCGAGCCATTCGGCTTCCTTTAGCGTATGGGGATTTATTAAAGTTCTCGCAAAGCGTCTGTGTTTATGATCATTTAGGAAAAGACACCCTCTGGGAAACTGTGGTTTATGATCCAAGCCTGATTCAGGAAATCCACGAAGGCCTCAAGCTTGTTTATGCTCTCTTAAAAACCGATGGGGAAATTAAGGGCTTGAAACACCTTGCTGTAGACAAGGTTGATTATTGCACCTTTGGAAACTCAAAACCATTTCGAGTTAAAATCATCAACAACATCAACGATAATTATGATTATTTTTATGTCAAGCAAGCAGATGCTTCGCGCATATTTGGTTTAGAGCTTGAAGAAATTCTCTCACCCAACAAGGTTGTTTACTTGGTGTATGAGAGCACCTTAATTGAAGAACATATCGTAGGTATTCCCGGTGATCAATTTTTACAAAATAATCTTATTGAAACCGGGCACAACGAGGTGCGTTTGGCAAAAGAGTTTGTTAAGTTTAATGAGCGTTGTTACCGAAGACTATTAGGCGACATGCGCGCCTATAATTTTATCATAGATGTTACTCCTGATTTTGATCAAATCCAATATCGCATGCGTGCTATAGACTTTGACCAACAGAGTTATGAGGGTCGCCGAAGCTTTTATATGCCTCATTATTTTAAAGAAAACAAACCCTATGTCGATTTAGGGCTTAAATATTTAACCAAAGAATCTGTGGCACAATACCAAAAAGAAGAACGTTTTTCGATGGTCCGACGAATAAACAACGACTTACAAAAACTTAAAGAACTGTTAAGTAGTATGAAAAATCATCAATTAAGCACTGCAAAGAAACTTGATGCATTAAGAGCTGAAATTGCACGAAAAGAAAAATCTGAGAAGTTTAACGGCTGCTTATCAATGGGGGCAATCGTCGAAAAGCTCCTGCTAGATTTAATTTGACACCTTAGCACTGAACTTATCTTCAAGTTTTATCTTCGCTCATACCGGCTACTAATTTTCAAGTTCTCGAACAGTTGAAACCTTGACAGTGTTGGTTCTGCCTTGGCGGGTTAAAGGCATGCTCGCTGTATTTACAACCATATCTCCAACGTTTAGGTGTTTGTGTTTCTTAAGAACTTCAATCACATCATTTATTGTGTCATCTGTTCCTCCAAAGCCTTTATAATAAAACGCCCTTACTCCCCAAAACAAGTTAAGTGTAGGTAATAACTTTTCATTATCTGTAAAAATAAATATTTGCGCTTTTGGGCGATAGCTACTAATCATAAAAGCGGTATATCCAGACCGAGTCATTCCCACAATTGCCCTTGCCCCAACTTCTTTAGAAATTTTACATGCATTATAACACACTGCGTCTGATATGTATGTTGCTGATTTAGGGTTAGCTACTAAGTTTTTATCGTAAATCAGTTCCGATTTCTCTACGTTGCTAAGTATCCGCTGCATGGTTTGAATAACCCGAACAGGGTAGCTACCCACCGATGTTTCTCCGCTCAACATTACCGCGTCAGCACCATCAATTACCGCATTAGCTACGTCATTAATTTCTGCTCTTGTGGCTACAGGGTTGTCAATCATGCTTTCCATCATCTGTGTAGCCACAATAACTGGCTTAGCGGCAAGTATACATTTTTTAATGATGCTTTTCTGGACTAAAGGAACGTGCTCTTGTGGAATCTCAACCCCTAAATCTCCTCTCGCGACCATTATTGCGTCGGTAGCTTCTAATATGCTGTCAATGTTTTTAACAGCCTCGGGTTTTTCAATTTTTGCGATTATTTTAGTGTAACTCCTGTGCTCTCCGATAATTTCAGACATCTCATTTACGTCTTCTGCTTTCCGCACAAAACTTAAAGCAATCCAATTCGCTTCCTCCTTCAAAGCAAACTGCAGGTCTTCCTTATCTTTTTCTGTAAGCGCTGGCGTTTTTAAATCACTGTCTGGCAAATTCACACCTTTCTTTGAAGTCAGCGCTCCGCCATGAACAACCCTGGCCTTAATTTCATTATTATCGGAATTTAAAACGCTTAACTCAATTCTACCATCATTTATCAAGATTCGATCAAGGGGTCTCACCTCCTTATACAACTCCTTATAGCTAATGTATAATCTTTCTTTCGTCGAAACTGCTGGAATATCCGTTATTTGAACCGTTGAGTTTTGCGCTAATATTAAAGTGCCATCAACCTCTCCCAAGCGAATTTTAGGTCCCTGCATATCTGCTAGGATAGCTATATTTAGGGCATACTCTTTATTTATACTTTTAATTAAATCAAAGCCGTTCTTGTGGTCTAGGTGGCTACCGTGCGAAAAATTAAAGCGTATAACATCCACGCCTGCCATTACTATTTCTAGTAATATTTCTCTTGTACTAATTGCTGGCCCAAAGGTCGCAATCATTTTTGCCTTGTTCACTGGTATCTTCATGTTCTTCATAACATGGCAAAACTACAAAATTAAAAGTCTTTTTCTATGCGTTTTTGCTCGGTTGATGTGAGATAGTGTATTTCTAACGCTAACTGGACGTCTTTTATGTTTTTTAACTGTTCATAAAACGAACCCGTATCTATAGTTTCTTCATCTATAGTTTTCACTATTAGTAAAAAGTCAAAGTTTTTTAAGGACTTTAAATAAAGTTTCCCCAGTTGTTTGTTTTGAACTAAGAAATATTCAAATTCACTTTTATCATCTAGATAGTAATATTTACAAAAACTATTTGCACTTTCCTTTGACTTGTTTTCACTAACCAAATCCTCGTCTCGCTCTAAGTTTAGGTGAAGGTATTGATTGACATAAAAGGATATCCTGTAGTCCTTTAGGACGCTTGCTATGGCAATTATATAATAATTTACCTTGGGTTGATATGTGATTTTTTTTGTGGCCAAAACTCTATGCAAATTAATACAATTAGTGATTGGAAACAAAAAATTGCGTGAATTGATAAAATAAACTTAAATTTGCCGGAGTTAACCAAACAAAATAAAAATGTCTAACGTACAAGAAAAAATAACTAAAATTATAGTTGATAAATTGGGTGTGGAAGAATCAGAAGTAACTAAAGAAGCTAGTTTTACAAATGATTTAGGTGCAGATTCATTAGATACTGTAGAGTTGATTATGGAATTCGAAAAAGAATTTAATCTCTCTATTCCTGACGAAAAAGCAGAAACTATCTCAACTGTTGGAGATGCTATAAAATATTTAGAAGAAAACGCCTAAGCTTTATACCTTATGGAACTTAAAAGAGTAGTTGTTACTGGTATTGGAGCGCTTACTCCAATAGGAAACAATCTTGAGGAATATTGGAAAAATTTAGTAATGGGAGTCAGCGGTGCTGCTCCCATTACTCATTTTGACACCTCAGAGTTTAAAACTAAGTTCGCCTGTGAGCTTAAGAATTTTGACATCTCCCAACATCTGGATAGAAAAGAAGCTCGGCGAATGGACCCATTTACACAGTATGCTATGGTTGCAGCTGATGAGGCCATTAAGGATGCTGATTTATTCGAAAATGAAACAGTTAATAAGGATCGTTTCGGTGTAATCTGGGGTAGTGGAATTGGTGGAATAAACGTTTTTCAACAAGAAATAGGTGGTTTTTTTACTGGAACGGGGACACCTCGGTTCAATCCTTTTTTTATTCCAAAGATGATTATTGATATTGCTCCAGGGCATATTTCCATGCGACACGGGTTGAGAGGTCCAAATTTTTCCGCTGTGTCTGCTTGCGCATCATCTACTAACGCTATGATTGATGCCTACAATTACATTCGATTAGGTATGGCTGATTTATTCGTGACAGGTGGGTCAGAGGCAGCTATTTGCGAAGGTGGAATAGGTGGGTTTAATGCAATGAAGGCGCTATCTGAAAATAATGATAATTATGCCACAGCATCCCGTCCATTTGATCTTACCCGTGATGGTTTTGTTATGGGTGAAGGCGCTGCTGGACTTATTTTTGAAGAATACGAGCACGCAAAAGCTAGGGGAGCTAAAATATATTGTGAAATTGTGGGTGGTGGCATGAGTGCTGATGCGCATCATTTAACTGCACCTCACCCGGAAGGTTTAGGGGCTCAAAACGTAATGATTAACGCGCTTAAAGATGCGCAGTTAAGGCCAGAAGAAATTGATTATATAAACGTTCACGGAACATCTACGCCTCTTGGAGATATCGCAGAGACGTTGGCTGTTAAGCACGTTTTTGGCGACCATGCATACAACTTAAATATCTCCTCCACAAAATCTATGACCGGACACCTCTTGGGTGCAGCTGGTGCGGTTGAGTCCGTTGCTTGTATCATGGCTATTAAAGATGGAATTATTCCTCCAACCATCAACTTTAAACATGCTGACGAAAACATCAATCAAAAGCTAAACTTAACCCTAAACAAAGCTCAAAAGCGAGAAGTTAACGTTGCTTTAAGTAATACTTTTGGTTTTGGTGGGCATAATGCGTCCGTGATCTTTAAAAAGATCTAAATATTGACTTGTTTAAAATATATCTTAAGGTTTTTGTCTTCAAATGGCAAGGACCCTTTTTATATTGAAATTTACAAGCTTACCGGTTTGCGTACAAAAAACCTAAACCTATATCAGCTTGCGTTCAAGCATAAGTCTAAAAACCTGGAGAATAACGAGCGCTTAGAGTTTTTGGGAGATAGTGTTCTTGACGCTGTAATAAGTGCAATAATCTATTCAAATTTTCCAGAAAAGAATGAGGGGGAGCTTTCAAAGCTGCGTTCAAAAATGGTGAGTAGAAATATGCTTAATAAGTTGGGAAATAACTTAAACCTGCTTTCATTAATAAGTTATAGAGAGACGCAAACTCAGGATGGACTAGACAATACTGTTGGTAATGCGCTGGAAGCTTTGATTGGTGCTATTTATTTGGACCAAGGATATGCGGCTTGTCAATTGTTTATTGAAAGTAAATTAGTTGGGCCTTATATTGATTGGCACAAACTAGAAGCTCAAGTAGTCGATCACAAAAGCTCTTTGTTTCGATATTGCCAAAAACATAAAAAGCTGTTAGCGTTTGTGCTGCTTAATGAAAACTTAGAAGACGACAATAAACGTTTTCATATTGCTGTAAACGTTGATCACGAGCAGGTGGCTGACAATTATGGTAAGAGTAAGAAAATAGCGGAGCAAAAAGCCGCGAAAATTGCATTAGACACCTTATGCTGATGGTTTCATGAGTACGCCCAAGGATAGTGAGCGATTCAAGTACATAAAAACATTTTAATGGAGCCTATAAATGCGTCGCACCGCGCGCGTTTTACTTACCCAAAACACTTCTCGCTATTAGCTCTTTCATTATTTCGTTGGTACCCGCATAAATTCGTTGAACTCGGCTATCTGCCCATGCACGTGCAATATCATATTCCCAAATATATCCATACCCACCGTGCAGCTGAAGTCCCTCCTCGGCTACTTTATATTGCAGATCCGTCAACCAATATTTAGCCATTGAAGCCGTTGCTTGGTCAAGACGACCTTCATTATGTTCCGCAACACACTTATCAAGAAAAATCCGGCCAATCTGCACTTCTGTTGCTAATTCTGCAATCTTAAATCGTGTATTTTGAAATTTGTCTACCGTCGTCCCAAAGGCGCTTCGCTCTTTTACATATTGTATTGTTTTTTGTAAAGCATTTTCCGCCTGGGCTATTGCCCCTGTCGCTACAACCAGTCTTTCTTGCGCCAACTCGGTCATCAAATAACTAAAACCTTTCCCTTCTTCACCTAGTAAGTTTTCTTTCGGAATCTTTACGTTTTCAAAAAACAACTCACAAGTATCTTGTGCGTGTAAACCCACCTTCTCGAATGGTTTTCCCTTACTAAAACCCTCGCTTTTTGTATCAACATAAAATAAACTGATTCCCTTTGCCCCTTTTGAAGGGTCTGTTTTTGCGGCCACCACAACCCCTCCCGCTAAGTATCCATTTGTAATAAAGGTTTTGCTTCCGTTTAAAAGATAGTGGTCTCCCTTATCGTGAGCACTAGAACGAATGCCTTGTAGGTCACTTCCCGCTCCCGGTTCAGTCATGGCAATCGCTAAAATTGTTTCTCCGCTTATGCACCCTGGTACTACTTTTTCCAAAAAGCTTTCCTGACCATAATGCAATATATATGGAAATACAATGTCGCTGTGAAGAGGATATCCAACCGCTGGGCCCGCACAACCCGTCAACCCTAACTCCTCCGAAAAAATAGTGTTATATCTGAAATCATGAAGATCTAGTCCTCCATACTTTTCTGGTGCCTGCATGCACAAAAAACCCGCTTCTCCCAATTTTAGCCAAGACTCACGGCTTACCATTTGATCTTTTTCCCATTGCGCATTAAATGGTGTTATTTCCTTGGCAACAAAGTCACGTACAGATTGTCTGAATATTTCGTGCTCTTCACTATATATGTCTCTAGTAATCATGCTGCAAAAATACACAAAGGGTTTTAATTATAATTTCCTTCATTAAACCCAACTATTTAAAAAACTAAACCGTTTTTCGTCGTATTGCTTTTTTGTTATTATTCAATTTGAATTTTTGGCAAATGTTTGAAAACAAATCCTGAAAATAATTACTGTAATATAATCAGCAAAAATTTATCGTTTCAAGGCTTACTGGGCTATAACAAACTTAGGTAAGTGGTGATAAAAAACCATGAGAAAGTTAGGTGCTTTATTGGCGACTTAAGCCCTGGATTATATAACGAGTATATGCAACGAATTGAAGGTGTCACATTAAAGACTCTTCTTAAAATTAAGTACCCGGAACAAGATTCGAACTTGCACGGCATTGCTGCCACCACCCCCTCAAGGTGGCGAGTCTACCAATTTCTCCACCCGGGCATTTAATAACACAAAGGTAAATATTCCTAGCCTATATTTTTTATTTTTCCTGAATACTGCATTTGGTGTCAATCGAATCAATTGGACATGGCACCCAAAACAACAAGCTTCTTTAGTGCTCGTGTTCTTCCATTTTCTTCGTGCACCTCCAACAACACAAAATAAATGCCGGTCGATACTTTTTCAAACGTATTATTCAAACCCTCCCAAAGCCAACTGTTTGTTTTTCCTAAACTATGGTTTTGGGCGAGTAATCGAATTTGTCGTCCTTGAATATCATAAATACTGAGGTTGCCTATTTGCCCTATATTGTCTGATTGATATTGAATACTACAATAATCATTTTGGCCATCTTGATTAGGTGTAAAAACCTTTGGATAAACACTTAGGCCACCTTCTGTTAAGGCAAGTCCTGATTGTGAATTTTCCGCTGTAGGAGTTCCGTATCCATATGATCGGGCCGCTGAATGCCAATTAGCCTGGTTGTTTGTTGTTAGGTTTGAATGGATTCTTTCCAAGGTGACTCCATCTTGGTAGTCCAAAGAAGCTAAGTGCCAGCTTGAACGATAACACATACTGTCCATAGCGCGTCCATCCGGAAATTGCACAACAATAATTCCTTCATCATCCGGCATGTTGGGAATACTGTTTTCGTGCAGCCATTTAGCTTCAAACACCCTATATTGCATAATAATATTAGCTGTATCAGAAGCAAAGACGTGGTATTCTCCAGGTTCAATTTGTACACTTTTTATCGCTTTATTTTCTATCTCCTCAGCGGTATCAAAAACATCATATTCTACAAAGCGAAACCCTTCCATAAGAATTAGCTTATCGCTTTTGTTGTATAATTCAATAAAGTCTACTCCGCCCGTATGGGGGTTAAATAGAAGTTCATTAATCACAACATCTCCCTGTTGGACTTCATCATAATAAAAAAATGTGTACTCCTCTAAATGAAAGAGTTCTCCCCTGCAGTCGTTTAGTGCGGAAAAAGAAAGGGTATAATACTCGTTAGGAATTAGAGGCACCGCCAATAAGGCGGATACTGTATTGGGCGAATACAATGACGCATGCGTTATGACATTATCGGCCAGAAACATGTTTTGTTCAGAAAAAGCGGAAAGCTCTTCTGTAAAAATCAACTGAAGTGTTTTGTCGTCTGCGATAAACACTTCAGCCAACTGAGCGTCTAATGCAGGTAAGTTTAGGTTAAGAACACTGTTCTTCTTTCCAGGACTAGCTCCAAGTATGCTTCGACTAGGAAGCCAATTGTAAATTGATCCGCAAAGTGATGTGCTTGCTAGGCGTTCTAAACTATAGCCGCCAGCCCACTTAAAATTTCCCAAACTATCGGTTTCTTCTTGATAAAACTCCTTTCCATATGTTACACTATCTATTAATACACCAAACTGGTTCCAAATCTTGAGCACATCTCCTGCATTGTTTAAAGATGGTAAGTTTGGCACTCCAAGTGAAGATCCAAAAATACTATACATAGGCTCTGCACTTGCTTTACATAAAATCAAATACTCCAGAGGTGGGATCTTAACTATTGGAAGTAGAACCGTGTCTAAGGCGTCTGACAAACCCCAATTATTTAAATCAAGAGTATCTGTTGTGTTGTTTTTTAATTCCAAAAACTCTGCATTTGGCATGCCAAAACTTGGCGTTTGGTCGGCGTAGATTTCATTAATCCAGATATCCTGGTATTGGGCTAGTAAATGGCAGGGTCCATAGAATAAAAAACACGTGATAATTGTTTTCAACTTTATCATAGTCAGTAATATTATTGAAAAGCGGGTAGAAATTAGTTTTAAGCTTGTAATTTTACATTATAACTTATTCAAATGAAACTAGCGGTTATTGGTGCGACAGGGATGGTAGGTGGTGTTATGTTGCAAGTTTTAGAACAACGCAACTTTCCGTATACGGAATTGATTATTTGTGGATCAGAAAACTCTATTGGGAAAACCCTGTATTGTAAGGGTGTGACATATTCGTGTATTTCTGTAAATGATGCCATTGCTGCCAAACCAGACATTGCTTTATTTTCCGCGGGGGGTGATTGTTCAAAAAAATATGCCCCAGCGTTTGCAAAAATTGGGTGCCTAGTAATTGACAATTCTTCTGCTTGGAGAAAGAATGATAGTGTTCCTTTAGTTGTTCCTGAGATTAATATGAATGCAGTTCGACCCGAACACCAAATCATAGCTAACCCAAATTGCTCTACCATACAAATGGTATTAGCTCTTGCTGGACTTCATCAAAAATATAAGCTAAACCGGCTTGTTGTTTCCACTTACCAATCCGTAACAGGGACCGGGGTGAGAGCTTTAAATCAATTATTCGCAGAACGAGAAGATCGAGAGGTTGATATGGTTTATCCGCACCCTATCGATTTAAACTGTTTGCCGCACGGGGGTGATTTCGAAGAAAACGGTTATACGAGCGAGGAAATGAAGCTGTACGAGGAAACGCGCAAAATATTTAATGATTACAGTATAAAAGTGACGGCTACTGTTGTACGTGTACCAGTGGTGGGTGGACATAGTATGAGTGTGAATGCCTGTTTTGCTAAAGACTTTACCATGCAAGAGGTTTTGGCCACTATAAAACAAACTCCAGGAGTAGAATTAAAAGATAACCCCTCAAAAAACGAATACCCAATGCCTATATTTACCGAACATAAAGACGAGGTCTTTGTCGGGCGCGTGCGAAAGGATTTTTCCTACCCAAATAGTTTAAATATGTGGATCGTGGCTGACAATTTAAGAAAGGGTGCAGCAACCAACGCTATTCAGATTGCCGAAGAGTTATTGAAAAGGAAATTGTCCTAAGCTTAGCTCCTAAAAAGCTTAATCTACTAGGTCAATATCAAATTGAACGAGCTGAACAAATTGTTGAACACGCTCGTCAATTTCTTCTTGCGTTAATGTTTGAAGACGCTCTGTTCCAAATTTCTCAACACAGAAAGAAGCCATAGTACTTCCGTAAATTATCGCGGTCTTCATGTTGTCAAATGAAATGTTCTTAGTTTTGGCGATCCACCCTACAAATCCTCCAGCAAAGGTATCGCCAGCGCCTGTAGGATCAAAAACTTCCTCCAGTGGCAGGGCTGGTGCAAAAAACACCTGGTTTTCATGAAATAATAATGCACCATGCTCACCTTTTTTGATGACCAAAAACTTAGGTCCCATTGTTAAAATCTTCTTAGCCGCTTTCACTAAAGAATATTCATTACTCAACTGGCGGGCCTCCTCATCGTTAATAGTTAAAACATCAACCTCTTTGATTACTTGGTTCAACTGATCGGGTGTTGAGTCCATCCAAAAATTCATCGTATCCATGATAATCAACTTTGGGCGCACTGCCATTTGCTTAATCACATTCAATTGTAACATCGGATCGATGTTTCCTAACATTAAAATATCCTGGGTTCTATAACTTTCTGGCAACACCGGATTAAACTCTAACAATACGTTCAATTCTGTAGCTAGTGTATCTCTGCTATTCATGTCCATGTGGTACTTGCCTGACCAAAAGAATGATTTTCCGCCCGCTTTAATTTCTATACCCGAGGTATCGACGCCCCTTGCTTCTAATTTGCGCAACTCCTCCATGTCGAAGTCATCGCCTATCACAGAAACCACATTAATATCTTTTGTAAAATAAGATGCCGCCCAAGCGATATAAGTAGCAGCTCCACCTACGATTTTGTCCGTCTTTCCAAAGGGTGTTTCAATGGCGTCAAACGCCACGGTTCCAACTGTTACTATACTCATTGCTTATTTTTTAATGAAGCTGCAAAAGTAGAACAAAAAATAATGATTAAAAAATTTAGTGAATGCCTTGTATAAACAAAAGTTTAACTTATTTTTGCAATCCGTTTGAACACACCTGTGTTTATAGTGGTGATCGTCAGACCTAGACGTGAAAAGTATAAATTCCTCCTTAGCTCAGTTGGTTAGAGCATCTGACTGTTAATCAGA